>WNGG01004368.1_pt1 | contig 23722 bp, 12 predicted proteins | sample 5400661 | NCBI WGS metagenome assembly WNGG01 (sample SAMN13153372, study PRJNA577476) | soil metagenome | isolation source: 100 cm soil or saprolite under Garry oak tree replicate 1 | place: USA:California | collected 2016-06-15
CTCCGGCGTTATTCAAGGCGGCGATGAACTCTGGTTCGACCAGGCAAAATCCATTTTCCTGCCGCCGCAAGAGCGGAACATCGGCTACCTCTCCCAAGACTACGCGCTCTTTCCTCACCTGAGCGTTGAGCGCAACATCGGTTACGGACTGGGCGGTTCTCCGTCAGCGGAGCGGACCTCGCGTGTTTGCGAAGTGATGCGCCTGCTCGACCTGGGCGGATTAGAGAAGCGGCTGCCTCGCCAGCTTTCGGGCGGACAGCAACAGCGCGTGGCGCTGGCCAGAGCCGTCGTGCGCCGCCCACGCCTGCTGCTGCTCGACGAGCCGCTCTCGGCCCTCGATTCCCCCACCCGCCTCCACCTGCGCGGCGAACTGCGCCGGCTGCTCCTTCAACTCGGCGTTCCCACCATGTTGATCACCCACGACCGCGTCGAAGCGCTCGCCTTGGGCGACGACCTCGTGGTCATCGACAACGGAGCCATCGTGCAGAGCGGCGCGGTCCAGGAAGTGTTCAACCGCCCGGCGAATCTCGCGGTCGCGGGCATCGTAGCCGTTGAAACTGTGCAACCGGGCCGCATCCTCGATTCCGCGGACGGCCTGCTCATCGTGGCTGTCGGCGAAACGAAGTTGGCCGCGCTCGCGCAAGACCTTCCGGCCGGCGCCCTCGATGTGTTCGTCTGCATCCACGCCGAGAATGTCATCCTGCTGAAAGGAGCCGACAGTCCGAGCAGCCCGCGCAATCATCTTCCCGCGACCGTTCGCTCCGTGACCAGCGAAGGCCCAATGATGCGGATTGGCCTCGACTGTGGTTTCCGGCTATCCGCCTTGCTCACCAGGCAAGCATGTGAAGAGTTGGCACTCCAACCGGGCGACCGCGTAGTGGCGCTGGTCAAGGCGCCGAACGTCCACCTGATTCCACGCTGATCTTTATTCACCACGGAGACACGGAGTACACGGAGGTGCACGGAGAACCGGTTGAATTGTGGATTTCGGTTTGTCCTGATAGAGAAGCCGTTCATTAATTCCAAATCCGAAATCCGCAAGCGGCAATCCGCAATCAAAGGGCCCTCTGTGTCTCCGTGGTGAAACAGGACGTTTTGCCGCTGCAGAGTCACTGTCGGGGTCGCAGGGCTTTGAACGCTTTTGAAGGAATACTCCCGTTTTTCTGCAAAAGTTAGGTAGCTGAGCTTGGTTAGCTAGTTTCTGGCGCGAAACCAAGGACCCCGAAGGGGTCCAGCAGGACAGCCCAGGGCGCAAGCCCTGGGTTCAAGGTCCAGATTGCGGAAAGCCCTGAAAGGGCGGCGCAGGGAGTTCGATCTCAACTCCAGATAAATGCTCGTCATAAGGCGCCTCTTTGGTACCGGGACCAACTGCATCGGCCCTTCGGGGCTTCCCTTGTTACTGTGCTTGTTCCCAGGGCTTGCGCCCTGGGCTTTCCTGAGTCGCCCCTGCGGGGCTAGTTTCGCGCCAGAAACTAGCTAGCGACTGACTTCGAGCTCGTCGCGCGCGCCAGTATCCGGCAACGGCTCGGCGACGGGCTGATACGTGCCCGTACCGACGAGCCGGTCGAAGATCGGCGAGGCCATGAGTGTCGTGACGACGGCCATGATAACCAGCGTCGCGAACAGAGCCGGAGAAATGATGCCGCGCTGAAGCCCGATGTTGATGATGATGAGCTCCATCAGGCCGCGCGCATTCATCAAGGTGCCGATGCCGAGGGCCTCACGGCTTGAGATGCCCGTGGCGCGCGCCGCCAGCCAACAAGCGACCCCCTTGCCGAAAATCGCGGCGAGGAGCACTGCGCCGCACATCAGCCAGAGAAAAGCGGAGTCGAGCAGGGCGATTTTTGTGTTCAGGCCGGAGTATGTGAAAAAGAGCGGCAGGAGCAGCGCGACCGTGAGCGGCTGAATGCGGGCGATCAGGTCGCGCACGACGATGCCGCGTGGCATGGCGGCCCCCATGACAAACGCACCAAAGACCGCGTGGAGACCGATGAGATCGGTGAACCAAGCGCCAAGCGCCATCAACGCCAGTCCAACCGCAAGGCCGGCCTCTGTCAGCGCGCCGTTTTTCAACAAAAAACTTTGGGATCTGGCCAACAAAGGCCGCATGACAAGAAGTGCGAACGCGACGTAACCCACACCGCCGCCGGCGTTCAGCAGCGCGTGATTCCAGTTCCTGTCGAAGCTGGCGAGCACCACGGCCAGCAGGCACCAGGCAGTAGCGTCGTCAATCGCTCCCGCGCCGAGCGCCACGGTGCCCATAACCGTTCCGGTGAGCTTCTTGAAATGGATGATGCGCGCCAGCACTGGAAAGGCCGTAATGCACATGGCGGCGCCGAGGAAGAGCATCGACTCCGTCCGTGAAGTTCTCTCCGGGAACAGCCTGGTGTGGTGGAAGAAAACCCAACCCAGCGCCGCGCCGAGGATGAAGGGTGTCACCATGCCCGCGATGGAAACGGCAAGCGAGCTTTTGAAACGCCGCCGGACGATATCCACACGGAACTCCAATCCGACTATGAACATGTAGAGCGCCAGTCCGAGCTCCGACACCGGGAACAGGTAGCTTTGCGCGTCGCGCATTTTCTGCGCCTTGTCCCACGGAAACAGCCACTGCTGCCACTCCGGCAGCAGGAGCCCGAAAAGTGACGGACCGAGCAGGACGCCGGCGAGCATCTCGGCGACAACCTGCGGCTGACCAAACCGCAGGGCGACGGCGCCAACCAGGCGGGAGAAAAGCAGGATGACCGCAATCTGCAGAAAAAAGTGAACGGCCAACTGCACGTTGTTCATAGCCGCATTTTGCCGGTATCGCCGGGTGAACGGAAATAAAAACTCGTGCAATTAGAAGTGGGAGTCAATGCGTGCCGCTGTTAACTCTCTCAGAAGCTGTGGAGAATCTAATTCGTGGAATTCGTGGCGGTCTTCCTGTTACTGGCCACGAATTCCCTGGCGCAGCGGAGCCGCAACCAAAAGAATGAACGAAACCACAGATGAACACAGATGAACACGGAGCAGCCCAGCCGCAACCAAAACTATGGTCCACTGTGCGCTTTGGAGTGCGGCAGCTTGCTGCCGCCTTTGTTCGTGTGGAGTTGCTCCGCCTCCGGAAAGGCGCAAGCAAGCTTGCGCACTCCAAAGAGGACGCCCCAAGAATGTTGGAAAAATCCTTGCCCAGATTGCGTTTGCTCCGGGAATTTGTCATCTGTCATTGGTCATCTTGAAGAAACTGCCGACCTTGCCCTGGGGCCTTCCCCACTCGACAAAACGTCCCTATTTTAAGCGGAGGGCGTCCTTCAACTCGATATTGTAGGCGGAAAAGGTGTCGCCCACGGCTTTGTCCAGGGCGATGCGGCTTTTGACGAGATCGATCTTCGCCTGCAAGAGCCGGCTTTGCGCATCCTGCAGGTCTCTCTGGGCCTCCAGAATGAAACGCGTGGTGCTGGCTCCCATGTTGAATTTGTCCTGCTCCCCTTCCAGCCGCTTTCCCGCGTAACGCACGGTGACCTCGGCCGATTCCACTCTCGCCCGGTTCATTGCCATGCGGTCGTAGGCCTCGCGAACCTCCAGCGCGATTCTTTGCCGCTGCGCCCGCAGCCGCTCCTCTCCTTGCTTGTAAGAAATTTGAGCCTGGGCATTGGTGGCGCGCGCCTCGTCGTTGCCGATCGGCAGCTGGAGACTGAATCCCAGCGAATAGCCCAGGAACTTGCGGCTGAAGAGGCTGTCGAGTGAGTCGAAAAAGCCCCCTCTCTCAATGCCTATCACGGGGGCGCCGAAAAAACCTTGGGAATAGTCCCGTAGGATCCGAACGCCGCCCAGACCGTTCTGGGAATAGCCCGCCACGAAATCCAGCATCGGTTTGAGCTGGTTGCGAGTGTATTGCACGTCGATCTTCTTGTTCTCCAGATCGAGCAGGGACTGTCTCACCTCGGGGCGGATCTCCAGGGCGCGCCGGATCGCCTCGGACACATCGCTCGCAGGCGCCGGAGGCGCCGCCGGCCCGCTCGTCGGTACTATCGAGGCGGGGATCGCACCGGGATCCAGGCGCGATGAGATCAGTTTCTTGAGCCCGTCTTCCGTGATACGCCGGCTGTGGCGGGCTGTCACGAGCTGTTCGTTGCGAGCGGCAACTTCGGCCTCTGCCTGGATCACATCCAATGGCGCCATAGTCCCTACCTGCTCCTGGATCCTGTTTTGCTCGAGCACCACCTCCGCGAGTTTCTTCGAGGCTTCCCGGACGTTGATGTCCTCTTCGTTGAAAACCAGGTCCCAGTACGTATTGAGAACGTTTGTGATGACATCCGTGGCCCGCACCACAAACTCTTCCTGCGACATGTTCAGGCTGTTTCTTGCGATGCGCAGGAAACGGCCCCGGGTGATTCCGCCAAAGTCCTTGAGGAGATGCTGCGTGAAGGTCACTCCCAGAGTCGGGGCGAAAGAGGGGTTCAGGCTTTGGAAGAAGCTCGAGGAGCGCGCGCGACGCGTGGCGAAATTGACGTCCACGTCCAGGCCGGGCTCGAAGGGCTTGTGGATGGTCAGATTGTAGTCGGTGTTCAGATTCAGCAGCGTTTCTCCTCCCTGTAACACACTGCCCGCCGGCGTCACCAGGCGGTTCAGATTGCTGCTGAGCGATACGGCGGGATTCAAGACAGCGCGGCCCTTGTCGATTCCCCAGAGGCTGGAGTCGGGGCCATACCGTTCCACATTGATGTCCACATTGTTCTCGAGCGCCAGACGCACGGCGTCCTCCTGCGTCAGCTGCAGCTTGCCTTCCTTGATCATCCCATCCAGCGGCCCGTCGCCGCGGCTTTCAAAGCTGCGCACGGAGGGCGATGTGAAGTTGCCGTAGAACACCCGCCCCAAAGCATTCCCTTGGGTTTGGTCCGCGCGCCCTGAGGCCCGCTCTTGAGGATGCGCCGCAAGGCAAAGAAGCATCGTTGCCGATGCGGCAGACAGAAGAAACCTTCGCGATCTTTTGTGTCTTTGTGCCTGTGTGGTGGAAGTGTTATTCCGCATCGTAATCCCTCAGTGTTTGGAGTTCAGCCTTCAGGCTGCAAGCTAAAGCTTGAGGTTCGAGCGAGTCGTGGATGATTTTTTTCACAGCTCCTCAGTTTCGGGAGGAACCTCGCGGAAGGAATTGACGCCAGAAAGACTTGCCACGAATTCGACGAATTTCACGAATTCTTTGATCGTAGCCAGCCCGTTTTCGTGTAATTTGAGAAATTCGTGGCCCGCTTATTCCGCATCTCCGTTCTCTCTTGCCAGGTAGGGTATTCCCAATTGTTTCATTTTCCGATACAGATTGCTCCGCTCGACTCCCAGCGCCTGAGAGGCGCGACTGATATTGCCTCTGTATTCTGCGAGCGTCTTCAGGATGAACTCTCTTTCAAACCTTTCGCGAGCGTCCTGCAGCGTAGGGGATTCCTCCGGTTCCGCGGAGGCCAGCACGGTGCGGCGCAGGATCTCGTCCGGCAGATCGAAGACATCTATCCGATTGCGGGGCTGCATGATGACGAGCCTCTCCATCATGTTCCGCAGCTCCCGCACGTTCCCGGGCCAGGGGTAGCCCTCCAGCACCTCCATCGCTTTCCGGGTTACGACAGGAGGCTTTCTCCCGTATTTCTTCGCGAAGTCCTCCAAGAAGTACCGGATCAGAGCCTCTATGTCCTCCTTGCGCTCCCTCAGGGGAGGGACTTGAAACGGGAGGACGTTCAACCGGTAGTAAAGGTCCTCCCTGAAGTTTCCCAGTTCCATCTCCCTCCCTAGATTCTTGTTCGTGGACGCGATCACCCGAACATCCACTTTCACCGAGGTGTTTCCGCCCACAGGCGTAAACCGCTGCTCTTCGATGACCCGCAGCACTTTGGCCTGGGTTTTCAGGCTCATGTCTCCCACCTCGTCCAGAAACAACGTTCCTCCATCCGCCTGTGCAAACTTTCCTTCCTTGTCCTCGGAGGCTCCCGTAAACGATCCCTTCACATGCCCGAACAGCTCGCTTTCGATCAGCTCCTCGGGGATGGCCGCGCAATTCATTTCGATGAAAGGTCTGTCACGCCGATCGCTACGCAGATGCAGGAGATGCGCGACGAGCTCTTTGCCGGTTCCGTTCTCACCGTAAATCAGCACCCTCCCATTTGTGGGCGCGGCGAACTCGATTTGCTGGCGCAGTGCCTGCATGGGGACAGAGTCGCCGATCATCACGTATTTTTGATTGATCTGCTCCCTCAAGAGCCGGTTTTCTTCCTCGAGTCGCCTTTGATGCAGGGCGTTTTTTACAACCAGCAGCGTCTTCTCGAGCGAGAGGGGTTTTTCGACGAAATCAAAAGCCCCCAGTTTCGTGGCCCGCACGGCGGACTCAACAGATCCATGGCCCGAAATCATTACGACGGTGGCCAGGGGCGCAATCTTCCGAATTTGCTCCAGCACCTTCAAGCCGTCCATGCCCGGAAGCCAGACATCGAGCAGGACGACGGAAAAGTCCCTGCGCGTGAGGAGCGACAGGCACTCCTCACCGCTGGACACTGCGAAGGCGTCGAACCCTTCGTCGCGCAGAATGCCCTGGAGAGCAGACTGCACACCTTTTTCGTCGTCCACTACGAGAATCGCGGGCCGGCTCATGGGCGTTGGCGCAAATTCCTAGCGATTCTTTGCGCCTTCGCGTCTTTGTGGTGAAAAACAGGTACGCCGCATCCACCGCTAAGACGCAAAGACGCGAAGAATCGATAAGAAGATTTTTGGTTGCGGCTGTGCCGCTCAGTATGAATCGACGCCATCTTTCAATCGTCAATCGTCAATTTCAGGATGGTACCAGGGGCAAATCGATGAGGATCCGCGTGCCGAGAGGCAAGTTGGCTTCAGCGCGCACGTGACCATGATGCTCGGTGATGATCTGGCGAACAATCGCAAGACCCAGCCCGGTCCCGTCCTTGCGGGTGGAGAAGTAAGGCAGGAAAAGGCTGTCCTGATACTCCTGCGGGAAACCCCGTCCAGTGTCGCTGATTTCGATGTGCACGCAGCTCTCTTCCGTTTTCCGGCAGGTGCGAATTTGCAGAACCTTGGCATTGGAGTTGCCGGCCATCGCCTCCAGTGCATTGTCGAAAAGGTTTATGAAAACACGCTTCATCTGCTCCGGATCCAGCCGCACAAGCGGGATGTCCGGGGAAAACACCCTTACGATGCGAACGTCTTGGATGCGGCCGTTGTAAAGATTCAGGGCATTTTCGAGAATACGGTGGACGTCAACCTCTTCCAGGCGGGCGGCCGGCAGTCGCGCGAAACGGGAGAATTCGTCGACCAGCCGCTTGAGCGAACCCGCTTCGTGCGTGATCGTCTGGATGCACTCGTCGAGCAGCTTCTCGAAAGAGGCGGTCTCGATTTGCCGGTGTGCCGGAGAAAGAGCTTCATGCTGGGCGAAAATTTGCCGGTACCGCCGGAGAATGCGCTCGGCCGAAAGCTGGATCGGGGTCAGCGGGTTTTTGATCTCGTGGGCGAGGCGCCGGGCGACTTCCTGCCAGGCCGCCATTCTCTCCGCGCGCAGCAGCTCCGTCACGTCGTCCAGCACCAGAACCCAGCCCGTGGGCTGCCCCTCGCTGTCGACGAGCGGAGTCACGGTGGTGGCCAGGTGCAGCGTCTTTCCGTACAGGGCCAGTTCGATGTCCCGCACGGCCCTGCCCAGAACCGAGGATTTGTGGAGGAGCATCCGAAGCGTCTCGCAAGCGCCTCCCTTTACGACGTCTTCGAGCCGAAGCCCCTCGACCGGACCTTCTACCTGCAGCATCTGGACCGCGGCGCGGTTCATCGTACGCACCCGGTAGTTGGCGTCCAGGGAGATCACGGCGGTCGCGATGGTCTGGAGAATCGTCTCGATGTAGCGCCTGCGATTGTCCAGCTCGACGTTAGTCTGGCGTAGATTGTTCTGGGCCGCTTCGATATTGGATTTGTTCTCCTGAAGCTCCGCGGTCATGCGATTGAAGGCTTCCACGAGGTTGTCCAGCTCGTCAAACGCCTCGCATTCCACGCGGTAACCCAGGTTGCCGCCGGCGACCGCGGCGGCGCCTTCGGCCAGCGCCTGGATCGGGACCGTGATCCTCTTCGCCAGGTACATGGCAAACCACAAAAAGGCAAACACGATCAGCAGGGTCGAGAGAGCCAGCATCATAACGACGGTAAATCGCAAGGCGCTCTTCTCGCGCTGGAGCAGCCTGTATTTTTCGTAGGCTTCCATCACGGAGACAGATTTGAAGCGGACGCTGCGCGGTATGAGGGATTCCGCCAGAACGGCGCCGATAATCTTCCCGCCGCGGCCGAAGATGGGAGCCGTCGCCCAAACGGCTTCCCTGAGCGCGTCATCCGGGGAGACGCGCTGCACCTGGAATTCCGATGCGCCATGTATGGCGCGCAAAACGAGCCCCGTCAGCGCCGGACTGGTCTTGAAGCCGAGCGCGCGCGTTCCAGCTTCAGCGGCAAGATTCCCACGCGGGTCAAACACGCGCAGGCCATCGAGCAGGTGCTGCTGGCGCAGTTGGGAGAGTCTCGCTTCCAGCCTGCCGCGACGCTCGGGGGAAATAAGCTCCTCGGATTCCATGCTGGACGCGACGCTCGCGGCAGCATGCCGGGAACGCTGTTCCGTCTCTTCGTAGTACTGCTCGGTTATCGCCTTGCTGTTCTCGAGCATCTGCTCTGCGGGCGCGCTGAACCATTGTTCGATGGAAAAATTGATGAGCCCGTAAGCCAGAAAGAAGAGCAGAAGCGCCGGAAGCAGCGAGAGGATCACGGAAACAGTCACCATCCTGGTCTTGAACTTGCTGCCAACGCGGCCGCTCTTACGCTCGAAGTACAGCTTGATGAGATTGCGTCCCAGAACTGTGGCCAGAATCAGAAGGGCGAGGATAACCAGGACCGTGACCGTCCAGAGAAGGAAGGTGCCGCGAACAAACTTGGGGCTTCCGACAGAGGTCTGATGCAGGAAGATCTGGCCGAGTATGAGAGACAGGCACAGAAAGGCAATGGTGGCGAAAACATATCGCCGTGTCCTCGCCTCGTCTTTCCGCGGGGGAGGACTCAAACTGGACGCGTCCTTCATCGAAGTGTCACCCGAACCGCCGGATTATAGCGAATGGATTCCCTCCAGAAAACGGGAATTCCAGCCGATAAGCCTAAAGGCAGAAGGCGGAAAGCAGAAGGCGGTAGGCGGAAGCATCCTACTGCCTTCTGCCTTCCGCCTTCTGCATACTTCCCCCTGTCTTCTGGCATACTACGGTCACAAACATTCGGGAGGAATACAGGTGAGGATACTGATTACGGGCGGGGCCGGGTTTATTGGCTCATACCTGGCGGAAGCATATCTGAAGCGCGGGGACGAGGTCTACGTGATCGACGACCTCTCCACCGGAAACCTCGACAACATCAAACCCCTGATGGATAACCACAAGTTCCACTTCGTCAACGACACGGTCCTCAACCGGCTGGCCATGCTGGAACTGACCGGGATTTGCGAAGTCGTGGCCCACTTGGCGGCGGCGGTGGGCGTCCGGCTCATCATTGACGACCCTCTGAAGTCCTTGCACACCAATATCGTCGGGACCGAGATCGTCCTCGATCTGGCGAACAAATTTCGCAAGAAGGTGTTTCTCGCGTCCACTTCCGAGGTCTACGGACGCAACTCGAAAGTCCCGCTGAACGAAGAGGACAACCGCATCTACGGCTCCACGACCGTCGCGCGCTGGAGCTACGCGAGCTCAAAAGCCCTCGATGAGTTCCTGGGCCTCGCCTACTGGAAGATAAAGCGGCTTCCGGTTACTGTGGCGCGCTTTTTCAACACCGTCGGTCCGCGCCAGACCGGCCGCTACGGTATGGTCATCCCGCGCTTTGTCGGCCAGGCTCTGCGCAACGAGCCCATCACGGTCTACGGAGACGGCACGCAAACGCGCAATTTCACCTATGTCGGCGATGTGGTCCGCTGCGTGATGGCCCTGATCGACGAACCGAAGGCTGTCGGTGAAATCTTCAACATCGGCGGCGAAGGCGAGATTTCGATCAACGATCTGGCCGGCCGTGTCAAGCAGCTCACGGGAAGCGCCTCCCCTATCACTCACATTCCCTACGAGAGCGCTTATCAGGAAGGGTTCGAAGACATGGAGCGTCGCGTTCCGGACATTACCAAGGTGAGAAATCTCGTGGACTACCGCAACACGCACACGCTTGACGACATATTGCACAAGGTGATCGAATACGAGCGCACGCGATGTGAACTTAGCTCGCAACGGGTCGCAAACTAAAGGGGTCCCGGGGCAAAGGCAGGGTCTCGGCAAAGTCAGCAATTTCTTATATTGGACCACTTCACGCTCAGAGCGCCGAGATCCAAGGCCTCCAGGCCCGCGAAATGACCAATGACAAATGACAAATGGACCGGATCAGATTGCCCCGGGGATTTGTCATTGGTCATTTTCAAATCATTTTTTCCACCCCAGCACGCACTGGAGTCATAGGGGCGTTCATCGCAGACCCTGACCACCGCGGATGAAAAAAGATGAAATTAAGATGAAAAATGGCCTTTGCCGCCGGGGCCGGTGCGGGCTAAAATTTCCCCAAGTTGGGAGGGGTGCCTGCGAGGACGGAGTCTGAGCAGGCGGGGTGCTTCCAAAGCCCCAACCCGGCCATGGGGACCACCCCGCTTCGCCTCACTCAGTCACGGCGGAGCACCTCTCTTAACTTAACTTTCGTGTAAATTTTTTTGTGCCTATACCCGATCAGACCCCCGTCAGTGCTTGACCTGCCGGGGCTTCTGAGCCAGAGGTTTTCCCCGGCCCTCCTGCAGCACGACCACCTGGTTGGCCTTTAAGTCCTCAAAAGCCTCGAATCTTCCGCTAGGCCAGAGAACTTCAGCGCGGTCCACTCTCGCGGCATCCCCGATCCCGAAATGGAGCCTCAGGTCGTTGTGGGAGATAAAGCTGCCGCCGCTGCGCACTTCATCCATTTGCCTGAGGCGGCCGGCGACCAGGGTTACCCTGGCGCCAATGCCATCACGGTTGGACTCCTTGCCCGCAAGCTTGATCAAGAGCCAATTTTCCCTTTCCCCGAAATTCTTCAACAGGCTGGGCCTGTCATTCATGTTATTGACGACGATCTCCAGGCCGCCGTCGTTGTCCATGTCTCCTACGGCCGCTCCCCGGGAGCTCCACCTGGCACTGATCCCCGCGCCTGCGTGGGCGGATATATCCAGAAATTTTCCGTTGCGGAGATTCCAGTACAGCAAGCGCTCTTGCCTGTAACGGTCGTCCGTTTGGCTGTCCACTTCCGGATAGACATGCCCGTTCACCATGAAAATGTCTTTCCAGCCGTCGTTATCGAAATCAAAAAAGCCTGTTCCCCAGCCCAGAAACCGGGTATTCACGCCGAGACCCGCTTGAAAACTGGCATCCGTGAACGTCCCGTCTCCGTTGTTGCGATAGAGCGTCGAGGTGTCGTCGGCGAAGTTTGTCTTGACAAGATCGATGAAGCCATCTGAGTCGTAGTCGGCGGCCGAAACTCCCATTCCGGCCTGCTCCTGCCCGTCCTCGTTAAGCGCGCTTCCGGAGAGCATGCCAGCATCAGTGAAAGTCCCGTTGCCTTCATTATGGTAAAGAAGGTTGGGAGTGGAATCACAGGCGACGTAAATATCCGGCCAGCCGTCGTTATCGTAATCGGAGACGGCCGGTGTAAAGGCATAATGGCCGGCCGGGCCGGCAACACCGCTCTTTTCAGAGACGTCGGTAAAGGTTCCGTCGCCGTTATTCCGGTAGAGAATGTTCTTTCCCGCGGGAAGCCCGCGAGGTCCGCACATGACCGGAATGCCCTTCCACGTACAATACCGGCCGCTGCCCTTGGCAGGCGTTTTTTCAACTTCGAAATCGACATAGTTGGCCACGAACAAATCCAGGTCGCCGTCCTTGTCATAATCCAAAAAAGAGCATCCCGTGCTCCAGCGCGCGGATTTGTGCATCAGCCCCGCGTTTTGCGTGACGTCGGCGAACCGGCCCTGGCCGGTGTTCCGGTAAAGAACGTTTTGCCCGAAATAGGTCACGAACAAATCGTCGTAGCCGTCATTGTCATAATCGCCCACGCAGGCGCCCTGGCCCCAGCCTGACCGGACCAGATTCGCCTGCGCCGTGACATCGGTGAAGGTTCCATCCTTGTTGTTGCGGTAGAGGTGATTGGTAGGTTCCTGCCCCTTCGGAAACCCCTCGAAGGTGGTTCCGTTAACCAGGAAAATATCGAGCCAGCCATCGTTGTTGTAGTCGAACAGCGCGACCCCGCTGCCGACCGTTTCAAGAATATATCTCTTCTCGCGCTCTTGTCCGGTCACATGCCGGGCGGCCAGGCCCGCCTTGGAGGCAACATCTTCGAAGTGAACTTTGGGGAGTGGGATGTCGAGTTTGGGGGCGGGCGCCTGGCGCGGGGGGCGCTTTGGAACGGCCACTCCTTGACCGCGAACCTCAACGCCAGTTTGTACCGCGAGGGTTAACAGCGCAAGCGCAAGCGAAGGTCGAAGATTTTTCATCAAGCGCCTGTTAAATTCTTTCCGGCGAAAGCCTTACGCTGCATTCACCGCTAAGACGCAAAGACGCGAAGAAGCTCTCATCGAGGAATCGTGAGCGAGGGGTTGAGTTTTTGCGCGACACGAAACTCCCGCGCAGCTTCTTCCAGCTCGCCCCCGGCTTTCAATGCGACCGCTAGATCATAATGGGCTTCGGCTAATTCGTTCTTTGAAGCCACGGCCGACCGAAGTTCTGCGACAGCTTCGTCGAACTTACGTAACCGCAACAGAGCGTGACCCACTCGATAATGAGCATCCGCGTCTCCCGGCTCCCAGGCAAGAAGAGCTTTGAGCTCCACCACCGCGGCCGCCCAATCCTCCGCATCCCCGGCGATTCGTCCCAACGCGCGGTGCGCTTCCGCCAAACCCGGCGCAAGTTGGGCTGCTTTTCGAAGCTCGGAGGACGCGATCGCCCCGTCGCCCCTTTTTTGCAACAGCAGTCCCAATTGATAATGAGCCATGGCATGATCGGGATCCAGCTCCAGAACCCGCCGGAAAGCGGCTTCGCTCCCGGCCACATCGTCAGAAGACTGCCGCAGGGCCAGACCGAGTTGATAGTGCGCTTCGGGAAACTTGGGGCTGACGGCCGCGGCCTCTCGCAACTCTGCTATGGCTTTCACAGGTTCGCTTTTCTTGATGTGGTCCGCGGCTTTCTCAATGAGAAGCATGGCGCGCCCGACTCCGGCTTTCTCGGCGTCAATTCTCTGGACCTCGATCAATTCCTTACGCGCCTCTTCCTTCTCCCCCGCTTTTTGCAGAGCCTGCGCCAGCTTGACACGCGCTTCCGACAGATAGGGATCCAGGCGCGTTGCCCGGCGGAGCTCTTCGATTGCCCCGTTCAAGTCATTCAATTTGAGAAGGACGGTCCCTAACAGGTGGCGGCCCTCGGCGTCTTCGGGGAGCTCCGCCACAGAGACTCGGAGTTCGGCGGCCGCGCCTTCAAAATCTCCTTTCTGCCGAAGGACCAGTCCCAGCGCGCGGTGCGCAAACGCATACTTGGGATTGTATCGGATCGCCGCGCGAAACTCCGACTCGGCAGCGTCGAATTCGCCCTTGAGCCTCAAGGCGAGACCGAGGTCATATCGATATTCAGGGCTGTCGGGCGTGAGCTCTGCTGCCTTTCGCAAGTGCTCCACAGCCCTTGCCAGATCCTGCCTTTCGGCAAGGATTCGGCCCAGAGCCGCATGAATCTTCGGTTGCCGGGGCTCAAGCCGGCTCGCGGCCAGCAGCTCCTGCACCGCTTCGTCGAGATCGCTCTTCAGCCTCAGCTCTGTCGACTTCTTGTACCTGTTCCACAGATTCAGCGCGAGATTGTACCGTGCCTCGCTGAAGTTGGGCGCCGCCTCAATGACCTGGCGAAGCAGGCGAATCGCGCCGTTCAGGTCGCCTGCTCTGACGCAAATCGAGCTCAGCCCGTATCGAGCCTCGGCCAGTTCCGGCTTGAGACACAAAGCCTCCTGATACTGGGCGATTGCGTCAGCGATCCTTCCTGTTCGATCGTAAGCCAGGCCCAGGTGAAAATGCGCCTCGGCGAACTTTTCGTTCAGCTGAATCGCTTTTTGAAATGCGGGAATCGATGCCTCCGTCATTCCAGATTCGCCCAGGATCACTCCGATGTAATCGTGGGAGACTGCGTCGCTTGGATCGAGCTCAACGGCCGAACGAAACTCACCCAGGGCTCTTTGCAGATTTTTCTGCCGGAAGTAAGAGACGCCTTGCTCGCGATGCCCCTCCGAGGCGGCTGATGGGCCTTGAGCGGTAGCGCCCGCCGTCCGAGAGCTCGCCGCCGCCAAGAGGGCAATAATGAGGCAGAGGGCGATCACGTTAAACTGATGTCTCCTTCCCGCTCCTGCCTTCATGTGTTCCACCTGTACCTACTGAGCTGAAAATCCTTCGCAACCTCAAAAGAATTTCGTCTCGCTAAACCGCACAAGATGAAACCACAGATGAACACAGGTCGGGAGCCGCAACCAAAAAGAATCTCCGCGGTGAGATTCGGACTTCAGGCTTCAGCCTGCGCAGTGCAGCCTGAAGGCTGAACTCCAAACTTGGCACGAAGGAGTTCATGGACTCTCGTTTTTTGGTTGCGGCCATGCCGCGCCAGGTTCATCTGTGGTTTCGTCCGGGTGTGATCCGATATGCCAGTCACGCTCGGTTCCTGCCGGAGTTATGTCTCGGTTCAGTACCGCGAAGCAGCGACCGGGTCGGTGCCAAGACTTAACCCGATCGCCGCCTTCGAGCTACTGAACGAGGACACTCGCACTGCTGATTACACCGCCAGCCCAAAGCTTATTTGAATAGCTCGATCGACTTGCTGCATAGTCTCCGGCTTCAAGATACCCAGGCGTTTGGAAAGCCTTTGCTTCTCGATGGAACGGACCTGGTTGAGCAGGACCACTGAGTCGGAGCTCAAGCCGCCTTCCGGGGCTTTCACAAGTATGTTGGTAGGTCGCAGGGGATCTCGCGGTTGAGAGGTGATGGCCGCGACAATGGTGATCGGGCTGTAACGGTTGGCGATATCGTTTTGCAAAATCAAGGCTGGGCCGGTCTTCCGGATCACCGCGCCCAGCGTTGGGTCAAGGTTCGTCAGGTAAACTTCTCCGCGTTTGGGATACGTTACTTGTCGAGTTTTTGCCATGCCTCTTCGTCCAGGGTATACCACTCTTCCGCCAGGCCCCGATCGAGCTCAGCTTCATGAATGGCTCCTTCTTTCAGGCGCTTCCTGAGATTTGCTCGCCCCACTTCCTTGATATAGCTCTTCACCGCCTCATTGATGAAGCGGCTTCTGTCGCCTTTCTCGGCCACGCGGTCAATCAGCCGGATCGTCTCTGCCGGCAAGGTGATGTTGATCCGCTGGTGCATTGTTGTTTACCTCCTTGGACCATACCCGTTAGTATACACATTCACAGTGTGTAGTCGAGGCCGTGCGATGTCTGCTCGCGCGCCGAGGAGCCTTATGGATCTTCGCATCAAGGGGCTTTCCCATCTCGATCCGCTCACGGTTCCGTTACCGAACGGTACCGAGGTGGTGACGTGCGTCGATCGCTTGCTCGGCGAGCGCCGCATTCCGGAAGGCGCAGTCGGACGCGTCGTGGCGCAACACGGCGGGGAGTTCGACGTCCAGATCGTGGGAATCGGCGTCGCGCGCTATTCGCGAGACGAGTTGGTTCCGCGGAAGGTGGGGCAGGTTCGTTTTGCGCGGCGGCGCGAGGCGGTTTGGAGCGCGCTGCGGCCGTACAGCGTGTTAGAGACGACTGTGGGCTCACACGCATGGGGAGTTGCGGACGAGGCTCGGACACCGATGCTTTCACCGCGATCGTACGGTCGCTCGCGATATCGGCAATCCGGTCCACAATCCCGCTGGGCCAGCGAACCTCGATAGAATCGACTCTGGCGCGCGCTCCCAGCCCGAAATGCAGGCGCAGGTCCTGAGCCGACTGGTAGCTCATGCCCCCTTTAACCTCATCGTAGGACACCAGGCCGCCGGCAACGACCTTGAGGCGCGCGCCCACGCCATCCCGGTTTGAGCGGACGCCGGAAAGATGAATCTCGAGCCAGTGATTCCGGTTTCCGCCATCGTTGCGCAGCAACTGTGGCGCCTGCCCATTGTTGCTGACCAAGAGGTCCAGGTCGCCATCGTTGTCAAAATCAGCCGCCGCCAGGCCCCGGCTGACGCGCGGCGCCTCGATATTCGGCCCCAGCCTTCCACTCACGTTCTCGAAGACGCCTCGGCCGTCGTTTTTGAATACGAGCTTGGGCTCCGCATACGCGGTGCCGGCGTGATAGAGGCGGATATTGTCGAGGATGTGACCGTTGGCAATAACGATATCCCGGCTCCCATCGTTATCGTAGTCGATGAATCGCGTTCCAAAGCCGCTGTAGTTCCAGGTGGCGTAACCCAGCTTTGCGGCAAACGTCGAATCTTCGAAAGATCCGTTTCGCAGATTGCGATAGAGACGCGCGTGCTCGTAGTCGAGATGGGTCACGAGGATGTCCATCCATCCAGTTCCCCGGGTGTCGGCCGCGTCGGTTCCCATTCCCGCTTCGCTCCTTCCGGCTTCGCAAACAGCCACGCCCGCTCGTAAAGCAATCTCCCGAAAGGTCCCGTCGCGCTTGTTCTGAAACAGAAAGTTGGGCATGGAATCATTCGCGATGAAAACGTCCTGCCACCCGTCCTGGTCGAAATCCAGGGTGACAACCCCAAGGCCGTTCCCCGGTTGGGCAGCCATGCCGGAGGCTTTGCTCACGTCAGAAAAGGTGCCATCCCCCTTGTTATGGTACAGCGTCGGGGTTTGTCCCCGGTAAACATCAGGATGGCAGTAGGCGCGATCTTCGGGCCTCCCACACCGGATATTGTTTTCCGGCGACCAGTCCACATAATTGGCGATTACCAGGTCGAGATTGCCGTCCTTGTCATAATCAAACCAGGCTGCACTGGATGCCCATTTCCCCATGTTGGAAACGCCGGCTCGGTCTGTTACATCAGTGAACGTGCCGTCGCCGTTATTGTGAAAGAGGATGGAACGTCCGTACCCTGAAACATACAAGTCCGGAGCGCCGTCGTTGTCATAATCGCCCGCGGCTACCCCCATGCCGAAAAGACCCGGGGCCCCCACTTGCGCCTTTTCGGTTACATCAGAGAAGGTTCCGTTTCCGTTATTGCGGTAGAGCGCGCTGCGCAGGGGTTGCTTGGGAGTGTAGATTTTTGTGGCGGCGCCATTGACCAGGAAAATGTCCGGCCATCCATCATTGTCATAATCGATCCATCCGCATCCCGAGCCCATCGTCTCAATGAGGTACTTCTCCGGCGTTGCCGCGTTATCGTGGACGAACGAGACTCCGGCCGATTTCGCTATATCGGTAAAAGTAACCGCTCCATCGGCCGGGTAACTCGATGCCGCTGGATCGGGTTGAAGGAAACAGAGGAAGGCGGCTGCGCACACTGCAAGCCCTCCAAAAATCGCGCTGAAGTGTGAATGAAACCACCGCTGAACACCGATGAAGACAGATCTGTGTTCATCGGTGTTCAGCGGTGGTTTCATATTGCTCAATTTATACGCAGACGAAAATTCTTTCCAGCTAGCAAGAGATTTTCGGCTTTTTGTTCGGAGTTCAGGCTTCAGCCTGCTTTCGGGGTCGGTGCAGCCTGAAGGCTGAACTCCATGCCGGGATGGGCTTTTGTTCGGAGTTCAGGCTTTAGCGTGCTTTCGGGGTCGGTGCAGCCTGAAGGCTGAACTCCATGCCGGGATGGGCTTTTGTTCGGAGTTCAGGCTTTAGCCTGCTTTCGGGGTCAGTGCAGCCTGAAGGCTGAACTCCACGCCGGGATGGGCTTTTGTTCGGAGTTCAGGCTTTAGCCTGCTTTCGGGATCAGTGCAGCCTGAAGGCTGAACTCCATGCTGGTCGCCGCGTGTAGAACTTTAGCTTCATATTCCTGACCGGTGTTTGGCCGATAAGAAAGGCAGTCCCCTGAAAAGTCACTGGTGAGGTGTGCAAAAGGTGCGGCCGGATGCAACTCTAAGACGGCCGAGTTGGCACCAGCATACCTTTGTGTAGGGAGAAACGTGAGTTTGAGAGGCTCCTCCCAGACCAACGGCAAAGTCGTCGTTGCAGGGAGGGTCTTGGGCACTGACGCTCAGAGAGCGGAGTTCCAAGGCTTCCAGACCCGGCCCGACCTCGAAATGATCAATGACAAATGACCGATGAGAAATGACAACTAGCCTGGGCGCGGCTTGCCCGGGAATTTGTCATTTTCAAGAATTTGCTGACTTTGCCAAGACCCTGGGGCTTTCCCCCATTCGAGGAAGATAAGATTTTGCCGAATCAGTCGAGATCTCGTGTTGCCAAAATTCGGTCCATCGATACCCGAATGACGCCTACCCGGATGATTGCGGCGACGAGGCTGATGGTGAGCGCGACACTGCTGGTTGTGGCTATCGTCAAAAATCAGTCCGGCGCGCTGGGCTGCCTTCCGGTTCTTTTGTACACGGGGTATAGCGCCATCGTCTACACCGTTTCCCGGCGGCAGAGACAATTCATGAAGGTTCTGTCGCCACGGGAGCACTGGATCGATCTGGGTTGGTTCGCATCCTTCGCGGCGTGCGCTCAGATCAGCCCTGCGTTTCAGCTTGGGCTCCTTTTCCCCGTTCTTGCCGCCGCGATTCGAGCTGGATTCCGGACGGCGCTCCTCGTAAGTGTGGCTTCGGCGATTCTTTGTGCGGCCTTCGAGATGGCGGGCAGTCCGGCTGGTGCGGGTGTCCGGCTGCAGATTCCTGTTTGTGGAGCCACCCTGCTCGTCCTCGGCTACACGCTCGCGCGCTGGGGTAGTTTTGAGATCAGGCTCAAGCGGAGGCTCGAGTTCCTGGCAGAAGCGGCCAAGATATCCAATCCGCGTCTGGGCGCCGAACATATCTTCGACTCCATGATGGAACGGCTTCGCGCGTTTTACGATGCCGAAACTTGTCTGCTGGTTCTGAAAGAGACGGAATCCGGCGAGGTGACCTTGCGCCGCTCGGACCGCGGGAAGGCAGCGATAACGACGGGACCCAAGCGGATTCCGCAAGACCTTGCCTCGCAATTACTCGACGTGCCGCCCGGCAGCGCCGCCATCTATCGCTCTCCGGCCGCGAAGCGGGGGGTCGGCCACGCCTACTATCGGGAATACAGCATGACGGAAGGGAAGGGTTCGACGGAGGGTCGAGGCCCGAGCGAGAAGATTGCAGCTGCGTTGGACGCGGACTCCTTTATATCTGTGCCGGTGGTTTATCGCGGCATGAGCCTGGGCCGTCTTTTTCTGACGTCGGGGAGACGTCAGAAATTCGAGGACTCGGACATGTATTTTATCCTGCAGGTGATCGAACAGGTCATGCCGATTGTCGACAACGCTCGGCTCGTGGACAGGTTGATCCTGGAGGCGGCAGCCGAAGATCGTAGGAAGATTGCCCGTGACCTGCACGACGGGGTCATCCAGCCCTATATCGGGATTCGCATCGGGTTGGATACGCTCCGGCGTAAAGCCGATGCCGGGGACCTTGGGAGCGAGGATATCAACCTCTTGATCGAGATGAGCGAACGGGGACTCTCCGATCTGCGCCGCTTCGTCTCCGCATTGAAGAATCGCCCCGACCATCGGACCGACTTGCCTTCTGCCGTGCGGCAGTTCGCCAAGCGATTCGGCGACGCGACCGGCATATCCATACAAGTCGATGTTGAGAACGATTTTTCAATAAGCAGCCGCATGGCAGCAGAGGCCTTCCTGCTCATAAGGGAAGGGCTCAGCAACATCCGGCGCCATACCCAATCCACCAACGCCAGGGTGGGCCTCGCTTGCCCGAATGGGGAGCTGGAGCTTCGCATCGAAGACTTGGGAAATGGCTGTCAGACAGAGCCCTTTCTGCCTCGATCGATCACCGAACGCGCGAAGGCGTTGGGGGGACGGTCGAAAGTGGAGCCAGGACTGAACGGCGGTTCCTCCGTCATAGTTCAGGTCCCATTATGAACGAAGTTAACGTATGACCCACTCTGACACTCCCAAACCAACGATCCATGTGTTGATGGTGGACGACCATAAGGTTGTGCGCTCAGGGCTGCGCATGCTCATCGAAAGCCATCCCAGAATGAAGGTCGTGGGCGAGGCAGGCAAAGGGAGCGATGCCCTCGCGGCGGCCTCTCGGGAGCATCCTGACGTCATTCTTCTGGACCTGGTCCTGGGGAAGGAAACCGGTACGGATCTCATCCCGGGGCTACTGGCCGCAAGCGAAGAATCACGCATCCTTGTACTGACGGCACTGCACGACGAGGAAGAACACCGGCGCGCAGTCCGGTTGGGCGCGATGGGAGTGCTGAACAAAGAAGCCTCCACGGAGCTCATGATAAAGGCCATCGAGAAGGTTTATGAGGGAGAATTTTGGCTGGATCGTTTCATGACTGCGAGCCTCCTCGCGGAGATGCGACGCCCTGCCGAGTCTAAGAAACAGGAACCTACCGAGGACAAAACTGCAAGACTGACCGCGCGCGAGCGCGAAGTGATCTCCCTCGTCGGCAAAGGACTGAAGAATAAGCAAATTGCGGAGCGCCTGTCGATCAGCGAAAGCACCGTGCGCCACCACCTGACCTCAGTCTTCAACAAGCTCGAAGTTTGCGACCGACTGGAGCTCCTCGTCTTTGCTTATGAGAACGGCATGGTTGCCGTACCCGCCTGAAGTATTTATCTGAATCTCTCTGGCAGTATGGCGTCATTGGCCACAGAGCCGCGGAGCCACGGAGAAAAACTCGCCCACAATTACCTGGCGCGGCATAGCCGCAACCAAACAAATTCACCGCGCAGTCGCCGGACGTGAGAAAGAATCGTGGCGGCCCGCGCTGCGGGGCACGTGAGCCCGGATAACTCCTCTTGCGTCAACAGCACCGTTTGCCCCGCGTGTGCGGGGCGCCGCATTTTTTTCTCATGACCGCCGAGACGCAGAGGAAGATTTGGCAAATGAAAAATAATGAAAAATAGGAAATTGCACCCGAGGAACTGATCAGCGAAATGACCAATGACCAATGAAAAATGACAGGCAGTCTTCATTTGTCATTTGACCGGGAAAGCTTGCCGTCCGCGAGCCACATGCTGTCTTCAAATCCGCAATCCGCAATCCCCAATCTCATAGCCCGATGGTGCTATGAGCATCATTCAAACCTCCTATGCCTCGCGGCGTTTGGCATAGTGGAAGAGGAACAAGGATACGCACCCCGGCAGGGGTTGCTGGATTCCCCCGCGTCCTGATGGGGCGCATTTGTTTATTGCAGTATTCCGGGAGGCCGCTTTCGCTCACCCCCGGCTAAGTTCACAGCGTCCTTCCCCGGCTTATGCGGAAAAAATACGTTGCCGTATTTATGAAATCATGTACTTGAGAGTTATCCCGTTTTCGTGCGGCCGCGAGGGATCACTGTCTGCATTGCACTTCTGGTTGATCCTTTTCGATCGCGGAGTTTGGATCTCAGCCTTCAGGCTGCACTGCGCCCAGGCAGGCTAAAGCCTGAACTCCGAGCGAGTCCTGGCAAGCAAAAATGATCAATGACCAATGACAAATGACCAATGACAAATGGACTGGGACTGCACCGACATAACCGACCGGGGAATTTGTCATTGCTCACTTGTCATTTGTCATTTGACCGAGAAACCTTGCCTTCCGCGGGCCACATGCTGTCTTCAATCCGCAATCCGCAATCCCCAATCCGCAATCTTATGGCCCGAGGGTGCTATGAGCATCATTCAAACCTCCTATGCCTAGCAGCGTTTGGCATAGTCAATTCCGCCTAGTTCTTTTGGCGGGTATGACTATAGGTTTTTCACAAGGAGACCTCTATCCTGAGCATGCCACATAAGACATTGGTTTCCTAGAGCGCCCCCTCTTTTGAAAACCTAGCCTCCTGAGGAGGCTTGAAAGAACGCAAGGCCGGTATCGGCTGGTCCAATTTGATTAGAGGGGAAACAAGTGAAGCGTAATTTTAAAATCTCAAAATACAGCATCCCGGCACATCGCAGGACGGTCCTTACGTTGACAGTTCTGCTCGCGCTCTGCGTCTCGCTATTCAGCCAGAATCGCCCCTTGCGGTCTCTCGAGCTCGAGCCTGCGCTCGACAGACTGGAGCCTTCCCTGGCGTCGGCGCTGAATCGATCGCGGAGCTCCGAACCCTTTAGAGTGATCGTGCAGTTCTCGGAGAGTGAAGGCGTTGCCGGCGGAGTGAACAATGCGCCGGGCGGCGGCCAGGGAACAGAAGAGCAAGCCAGACCCGCGGGCGCGCGCCTTCAAGCGATCTACTCTGCGGGTGCGGTGCCCGAAAAGATCTACGGAAGCCTTCCGGCGGCCACTGTAGTCGCGGATCGATTTGCATTGAAGCGGCTCGCCGAAGACTCTCGAGTCGAGCGGGTTTCCCTGGACTATCGGGTTGGTTCCACCCTCAGCACGACGGCGAAGGCGGTCGGCGCAGACCAGATTTGGCTGGCCAACGGGACCAGACCCGCCTTCACCGGGCAGGGCGTGACGGTCGCCGTGATTGATTCCGATGTCAACAGCAGTCTCACGGACCTCCAATCTGCGGTCCTGGCCCGAGTGTACATCTCTTCGGGCGAACATGTAGACAAGTACGGTCACGGCACTCACGTCGCAGGCGTCATCGCCGGAAGCGGAAAGGCCTCCAAACCGGGCACCGGTTTCAGCGGGCAATACAAAGGGATAGCGCCGCTGGCCAAGATCGTCAGCTTGAAGGTCCTCGACAGGTGGGGATCGGGATGGACGAGCGACGTGCTGACCGCGCTCGATTGGTGCATCAAAAACAAGAGCCAGTACAACATCCGGGTGATCAACCTGTCGCTGGGCCACCCTGTTTTCGAATCCTACAAGACCGACCCCCTGTGCCGTATGGTCGAGTCCTGCGCGCGCGCGGGTATTGTGGTGGTTGCGGCGGCAGGCAATTACGGCAAGGACGAAAACGGCAACAAGATCTACGGCGGGATCCTCAGCCCGGGCAACGATCCTGCGGCGATCACTGTCGGAGCCGTGAATACCCATCAAACCGCCGTTCGTTCCGATGATGACATCGCCAGCTACAGTTCGCGCGGACCTACAGCGATCGACGGTTTGATCAAACCGGACCTCGTCGCTCCGGGAAATAAAGTCATCTCGGACACCGACAGCACTACATTGCTGTACAAGAACTATCCGGAAGACGTCGTAAAGTCGAGCAACAAGGCAGTAAAAGATTCCTATTTGATGTTGAGCGGAACCAGCGTGGCCGCTCCTGTGGTCAGCGGCACCGTCGCCTTGATGCTGGAAGCGAACCCTTCCCTGACTCCCAACGCTGTGAAGGCCATACTGGCCTACACGGCCGAGCGCATGCAGGTTCCCGGGATTCTCGAGCAAGGGAATGGCTATCTCAATGCGGAGGGGGCGGTTCGCATGGCCTACACCTTCTCGCACGCCTTTGGCTCCGTGGCGGCAGGCCAGCCGGTAATCGCTGATTCCGCGGTGGTCCAATCCAGCAGCACTATCGGGGGAGAAGCCATCCTGTGGGGCGACGCGATCCTCTGGGGCGACGCGATTCTCTGGGGCGACGCGATTCTCTGGGGTGACGCGATTCTCTGGGGTGACGCGATTCTCTGGGGTGACG
>WNGG01003682.1_pt1 | contig 23695 bp, 18 predicted proteins | sample 5400661 | NCBI WGS metagenome assembly WNGG01 (sample SAMN13153372, study PRJNA577476) | soil metagenome | isolation source: 100 cm soil or saprolite under Garry oak tree replicate 1 | place: USA:California | collected 2016-06-15
CATCCATCGAGGGCAAGAACCAGGACGAGTGCGACGAGATAGCATAGCTGTCGAGCTACACGCATACGGACATTCCCTCTTTCCAACGCGTCTCATCCCATTAGAAAGCCAAGCTGGCCTGCCTTTTGCTCACGTGGCAGGCCAGCGAAGTCCTCTAATTTGGTTGGACCATTGCGTTCTAACCAACTTGCTATGCCCGGCGACCCTGGACAAAGAGCAGGCAAATGCCAAGCGCGAACATTACCAATGCTACTAACATCCATGGGTTCCACAATGTCAATGGCTGAGAGACTGTCGGAATAGCATTGGGATCGCCCCCTGCTGTACCAGGTAATCCCGGCAAACCGGACACCTGCGTGGGTACTAGTTCGACCTTCGGACTACCGTTGAGCATACCCACGATAAAGATACTTGTCACCTTATTCGCCTTGAGCGTCGCTGAAATGGGAATGGTAGTATGGGTACTGCTAGCATCGACAGTAAACGTGTACGAACCGGCAGAAAGCGTATGGTACTTGCTTGCCTGCTGGTAGGAAACCCCCTGGACAATGGTGCTCCCGCTAGAGTCCACGTTGAGAGGGCCTAAGTTGGGGGAAAGATGATACACGCGCAGCTTGGAAGCTCCGGGAGTGAGGCTATTATCATCAATAAAAACTTCCAGCGCCAGGCTTGTCGGAGTCGCTCCGATAGCTGCAACTGTGTAGGCAATACCCGGCTGGACGGCCAGTGTCTGCGTCAGGGCGGCAGCGCCTATGCCCTTGCCGACGAGGGCAATCTGCACTTTATGTGGACCCGGTGGTAGAGGTACGTAGGGGGTTATCGCACCGAACGCGAAACTGCTCAACAGCTTTGATCCATCCACGAAGACATCGGCAGTTCCCACGAAGGGTGAGGCATGAATAATACGTACAAATGCGGGGCTCTGGGCATGGGCATTTCCCATCTGTGAACCAAAGAATGCAACGAGCGTAGATAAGCCAAGCGCGAGGGATAGCAAGCTTACGAAGAGTATGCGTGGGCGTCCTCTCATGTTCGTATCCTCCTTGAAAATACATGCGTTTCTACAAAATAATTGAGTATTTACAAATATGTAGATACATACTCATATTTAGATAACGCTAGTACTCTTAGATTAGTAACATAAGAGCAGGTTTTAGCTAGAGCTGGACGCGGGCCTCTATACTCCAATCGTGTACATCAGCATCCTCGCCCAGGCCCTCTAGCCAGCGTTCAGCGTCCAGGGCAGCGCGGCAGCCATCACCGGCGGCCGTAACAGCCTGGCGATAACGGTGGTCGGTGACATCACCGGCAGCAAAGACACCGGGGATATTGGTCATAGTGTGCTCAACTGGCACAATGTAACCGGCTTTATCCATCTCGATGATACCCTTGAAGAGGTCGGTATTTGGTTGATGTCCAATTGCCACGAAGAATCCCTGGACCGGCAGGATTCTCTCGACTCCTGTTTTCACATTGCGCAGCAGCACCCCTGTGACAGTATCTTCGCCCAGAATTTCGATCACATCTGTATCCCAGATAAAGCTAATCTTAGGATTCTTGAAGGCGCGTTCCTGCATGATCTTGCTGGCCCGCAGTGTATCGCGACGGTGAATAACTGTGACATGATTGGCATAACGTGTCAGGAAGAGCGCCTCTTCCAAAGCGGTATCGCCGCCACCGACGACTGCTATATCCTTATTCTTGAAGAAAAAACCATCGCAGGTGGCACAGGCGCTCACCCCGCATCCCTGCAGCCGTTGTTCACTGGGCAATCCCAACCATTTCGCATTGGCTCCTGTGGAGATAATAACAGAGCGTGCGTAGTAAGAGCCTGAGTCGGTCGTGAGGGTAAAAGGCCGCTTGCTAAAATCGACTTCAGTCACGTCTTCTGCTATCATCTCTGTGCCGAAGCGGCGCGCCTGCTTCTCAAAGATCTCCATCATGGAGGGACCGAGGACGCCATCCTCAAAGCCGGGATAGTTCTCCACGTCGCTGGTCGACATCAACTGTCCACCTACCAGGTAACCCTGAAGCATCAGCACCGAAAGATTGGCGCGTGCCGCGTAGAGCGCGGGTGTTTTATGCCCGCATGATGTAACGCCTCATTGAGCGTGTCTGATTCTCAGCGTATTCGCCCTCTCGCGCCGGGTGCTCGCGCGGCTTCGCCGCGCAAAACATGGAGGTGGTGTGGAACATGCGCTTCGCGCATGTTCCACACCACCTCCATCAGGCGAGCGCCGCAGGCGCGAGCAAGCGATCATGATGGAAATCAGACACGCTCATTATAGAGGCGCTGGGGCACTTGGTGCTGGATGTGGTATAATGGATGAGCGATTGGAAAAGATATTCTACTCAAGGATAAGAGAACATGCCAGAATTCCGGGTGGAGGCCCCGTTTGAGCCAACGGGTGATCAACCAGAAGCTATTATGCAGCTTGTCGACGGCATTCGCGAAGGCTATAAGATGCAGACGCTGCTGGGGGTTACGGGCAGCGGGAAAACATATACTGTGGCGAAGATAGTAGAGCAAGTTCAAAAACCCACGCTGGTGCTTGCCCCCAATAAGACCCTGGCGGCTCAGCTCTACAGTGAGTTCAAAGAGTTTTTCCCCAACAACGCGGTAGAGTATTTTGTCTCCTACTACGACTATTACCAGCCCGAGGCATACATCCCGCGCACGGATACCTATGTTGAAAAAGAGAGTATGCTCAATGAAGAGATCGAGAAGCTGCGGCTCTCCACCACACGCAGCCTGTTCGAGCGGCGGGATGTGCTGATTGTTGCCTCTGTCTCCTGCATCTACGGCCTGGGCAGCCCTGAGGAATACGGGGAGGTCGTGCTCACATTGAAGGTGGGGGAAGAACGCCGCAGGGATAAAATTCTACGCCACCTCACAGAGATTCAATACGAGCGCAATGACGCCAACTTCATCCGTGGGCGCTTCCGCGTGCGCGGCGATGTGCTGGAGATATTCCCTGCCTATGAAGATGTAGCAGTACGCATCGAATTTTTCGGGGATGAGATCGAGCGCATGACGGAGATCGATCCCCTGACAGGCGAAGTGCTGGGGAAGCGAGTACGCCTGGACATCTACCCGGCCAAGCACTGGGTGACGACGCAGGCACGGCTGAACCGGGCCATCGAGTTGATCGAAGACGAGCTGGAGGAACGCCTGAAGGAACTGGAAGCCGAGGGCAAGCTGCTGGAGGCAGCACGTTTGAAGCAGCGCACTAATTTCGATATCGAGATGCTGCGTGAGACCGGCTTCTGCTCGGGCGTTGAGAACTATTCGCGCCATCTGGCAGGACGAGCAGCGGGAGAGCAGCCCTGGACTCTGATGGATTACCTGCCCGATGACTACCTGCTCGTGGTGGACGAGTCGCATGTGGCATTGCCACAGGTACGCGGCATGTTCGCCGGAGACCGCTCGCGCAAGCAGGTGCTGGTCGATTATGGCTTCCGCCTACCATCAGCAATGGATAACCGGCCGCTGACGTTTGCAGAATTCGAGCGACAGATCAACCAGGCGCTCTTCGTCTCGGCTACGCCCGGGCCATATGATTACGAACACAGCCAGGCCGTCGTGGAACAGGTGATTCGCCCCACTGGCCTGATCGACCCGCAGATAAGCGTGCGTCCCACCAGGGGTCAGATTGATGATCTCCTGGCGGAGATTCGCTTGCGCGTCAGCAAGGGGCAGCGCGTCCTGGTCACAACATTGACCAAGAAAATGGCCGAAGACCTGGCCGACTATATGCAAGAGCTGAGCATCAAAGTGCATTACCTGCACTCGGAGATCGAGACCATCGAGCGAGTTGATATCCTGCGAGATTTGCGGCTGGGGGTCTATGATGTGGTCGTGGGCATTAATCTTTTGCGCGAAGGTCTTGATTTGCCGGAGGTATCACTGGTGGCAATCCTCGATGCCGATAAGGAAGGCTTCTTACGCTCAGAGGGTTCGCTGATCCAGATAACAGGACGCGCTGCGCGGCACGTAGAGGGCAGCGTCATCATGTATGCCGACACAATAACGAAATCCATGCAGCGAGCAATTGATGAGACTAATCGTCGGCGCCGCTTGCAGACGAATTTTAATGAGAGGTATAATATTACGCCGCGCGGCATCAAGAAGGAAATCAAGACACTTTCAGAGCGCATCAAGGAGATGAGCGGGGTGAGTATCGAGTCGGCGGATGGAAAGGCGGTTTCGGTGGCGCTGGCAGGTATCCCCAGGGACGAAGCCCTGCGCCTGATCAAGGACCTGGAGTCACAGATGCGGGCGGCGGCGAAGCAGCTAGAGTTCGAGAAGGCGGCGCAGTTGCGCGACCAGATTATTGAGATACGAAGGTCAATGGTCGAGTAGCCTTGGAGATAGTGCGTCCAGCCACTTGCGGACCTCGGCGGACTGACGACCTCCAATTGCCTCGAAGGTGGCGAGGCTCTCCTGGCCTTTTTGGGAGGCTTCGACGTAGTCTCCCCGCGCTGCAGCAACACGAGCCAGACCGTAGAGAGCAAGAGCAGCATTTTCCTGACTTCCTCCTAAAGCTATTTCTAGCACTTCACGAAAAGCCTGGGCTGCTGTCGCCAGATCTTGTTGCTTAAGGTTGAGCTCAGCCCAGTGATAGAGGACACCTCCAAGGAGCCAGGGACGACCGAGTTGGCGTGCTATTGCGAGAGCTTCTTGCAGGTATACGCGGGCTTCAACATAGTTATCCTGCTCTGTGGCAAGACCGCCGAGGTTCGCAAGGTGTATCACGACCGATTCGCGCTGCCCCACCTGACGAGCAATCTCCAGGGCTTCTTGCAGATACTCCCGCGCCTGAATATAGCGCCGCTGTTCCGTTGCTATCGCTCCCAGGTTTCCCAGGATTATCGATACCGCTTCGCGGAAAAGCTGTTTGGCTTGGCCAGAAAGACTGACAGGGCACGTAAGGCAGTACGCGCCTGCTCATCCAAGTGCTGATCACTGATAAGAATAACCGCCTGTAAAGATATAGAAGCATCTTTCGAAAGGCCGGGAGAGCGTTCCAGCAGCGCTTGTGGCTCAGAGAGACGCAGACGAGACTCTGTGTCACGCAGTCGCTCAATAGCGGCCCGGATGCGCCGGGGCTGCCCACCGTAGGACTGGGCACGTAGATATTTCCCAATTAACGTCAGTGCCAGGGGAAGACCACCAACGGAACTCGCTAATGCCTGTGCGGATTGCGGTTCCTGTGCGATTACTTCTGGAGCAAGGCGCGCCAGTAAGGAGACGCTGTCCTCCGAGGTAAGTTCTTCCAGCGTTGTAGCTCCATCAGGAGCAAATTGCACTGCAATTTGCGGAAAACGCGTGGTGAGGATATAAGCTGTATTCGGACCACCTACCTTCAAGGCCAGAGCGTCCTCAATTTCCCAGGCGTCGTCTATTACGAGCAGTACCCGGCGTTCACTGATGATGGCACGAATGCTTCTAGCCCAATCATCGCTAGTCGTGTGTTTCCTTCCCTCAGAACTGGCCACTCCCAGCAAAGTCCCCCAGCGGCTCAACAACCCTTCCAGATTGGGTCGAGGTCCCAACCCAGCCCAGAGGACCCCATTGCGAAAATAGTCGAGTACAACGCTGTCATCAGCAAGTGCTACGGCCAATGTTGTCTTACCCACACCAGGAATGCCGCTGAGCACTATCGAACTAAGACTTCGACCTCTACATAATCGGCCCCTGAGCATGTCTAGCATTTCACCACGACCCACCAGCATAGTCTGATCTGCCAGGAGCCTTGGAATAGCCGGATCATATACCTTCATCTCTGAAGGAGGGACGATGCCAGACGGTTCCCCTTGAGGAGGTTGGATACCCTCCTGGTCGGGTGTGTCTTCTCCCGGAAGCAGCCCTAGCTCCTCGGCATTTTTGCCGAAGATGGCGCATAGTTTCTGCCGATAGTAAGGACTGGGCGAGGCGGTGCCACGCTCCCAACGGCTTATATAGTAGTGGCTGGCTCCGATCTGTTCGGCAACGTGCTGTTGCGACCAACCACGCAATTCGCGCTCCCTCTTCAAGTGCGGGTTCGGGGTAGCCTGTGTAGCCTTCTTCATGAGTTGGATTCGTTCTTACCGATATCTGTAGTTCCCCTGCTAAGTGAACTGAAGCAATTTCATTAGCTGTACGCTTGCCTCTCATGTAATAAAGTATTGCACGTCAATATTAATTGAGTCTGAGACTCTACTGAACTGATTCTGTGAGTATAGACAAAGGGTTGTCGTTGTGTTTTCGCCAGTCTAAAACATCGATACTATTACGAGAACAGAACTAACGGTTCAGAGTCGGGATTACCTCATCGATCAGCAGTTCGGGCGTCGTCAGGTCGGGGAATCCAGGGTTCCCCAGCATGAAGTAATCAACACCTAGATCAATAAACGGGCGCATCTGCTCTATGACCTGGGCAGGGGTACCGACAAAGCCGCGGTCGGGGGTGATGTTATTTGTGTTGAGCGCTTTCACGTCAGCCTCTGTCGGAGCGCATAGGCACCCACCAAACCATGTACGCCGTAGGGTGGAAGGGGCGCGGCCAATTTCAGCGCAGGCGCGTTCGCATTCTTTCACCTGTGTACGGTAGTCAGCAATACCTGTCCAGGAGACGTTCCACCAGTCGGCATGACGCGCGATCACACGCAACATACGCGGCCGAGCGCCTCCAACCATGATGGTGGGAAGCGGGTCCGGCTTGGGCTCGCACCAGGCGTCAACTACCTGGTAGTGCTTGCCCTGCACGGTCGCGCGCTCATCGCGCCACATTGCTTTAACGATCTGGAGTGTTTCTTCCAGCTCTTCTACGCGGGTACCGGCAGAAGGGTACTCATATCCGTAAGCTCTATACTCGTCTTCCTTCCAACCAGCGCCGATGCCGAGTATGAAGCGGCCTCCACTCAAGTACTGGAAGGTCGCGGCCATCTTGGCCAGCAGAGCAGGGTTGCGGAACGACTGGCACAGCACAGCATGGCCAAAGCTAAACTGGGGATAGAGAGCTCCCCAGTAGGTGAGCGCAGTCCAACCTTCCAGTATAAGAGCATTCTCGTACTGGAGATGGTCGGTAAACCAGATTGAATCGAAATGCCCGGTGGCAAGCTCCAGGCTGTGTTGTATTGTAGCGAGATAGCGCGCTCTCGGCAACTGGCGAGGTGAAGGTAGAGTCAAGCCAAATTGAATGTGTGGCATGTAGTTTCCTTTTTGAAATATGTTACGAACAGGATCAGCAGTCGTTTCTGAAAAGGCATTGTAGCATATAAAGAAGCGGCTTACGTTGCAGGCTATACTTTTATCCCCCGCACCCACGTCTGAACGATGACCTCGGATGATGCGCCAAAGAACAGCACGTCTAGAAAATCATCCGCAGTCCAACCAGCCATGGACGGGTGGTTGATATCGACTGCAACGAAATCAGCCAGCATACCGGGGGCGATGGTGCCTGTCTCCAGACCTAAAGCAGCGGCCCCATTAAGCGTACCATAGGTGAGCAATAAAGGTCCAGGAGAGGCTAATTCGCCGGCGACGAGCACGCGGCGGCGCTGGTAGCGCATGCGAGCAGAATACTCGGCCCAGCGCAATTCCTCGATGGGGTCCAGGCGCGTGTTGCTGTCCGAACCAATCGCCAGGGGAATACGCGCTGACAGGAGTGCTGCATAGGGCGCGATACCGTCCCCCAGGTCGCCCTCGGTAGTAGGGCAGACGCAGACGGTGCAGCCGTAGTGCGCTAGTAAAGCGATCTCAGTATCGCTGGCGTGGGTGGCATGAATGATGGTTGTGCGGGGTCCTAGCGCTTCGAAGCGCTCAAGCAATTCAATCGGCCTGCAACCATAGGCAGCCTGGCACTGCTCGATTTCTGCGGTTTGTTCGTCAGCATGAACATGCAGCGAAAGCTGATGAGTGCGGCTGTAGTTTGCAATGGCACGAAACCACTCCCGCGGCACAGCACGTACAGAATGAGGTGCTACGCCTATAGGAACACCGTTGACACGTAGCGCTTCGACGCGAGCAAGGTAGGCATCGACCGAGGCATCGCAGAAACGGCGCTGTTCTTCCTCTGGCGGTGTGTTGAAACCGCCCTGTGCATAGGCTGCCATGAGCAATATGACACGGATGCCTGCTTCGCGCCCGGCCTGCAAGATCGCTTCGGACATGGAGTTGGGGTTTGCGTAGGGTTGGCCGCCGGGCTGGTGATGAACGTAGTGGAACTCGCCTACGCTGGTGTAGCCTGCCGCAAGCATCTCACTATAGGTTCGCAATGCCGACTCATACAAAAGATCAGGGTTTAAACGCTGCGCCTCGGCATACATAGCACGGCGCCATGTCCAGAAGGTGTCCTGTTTAGAGAGGGGGCGATGGGTATGACCTCGCAGAGCGCGCTGGAAGACATGGCTGTGGGTATTCACAAAACCCGGCAGGAGGGCTATGCCGGGGAGAGTAGAGACATCCGAAGGCGCTATTAATTGTTCCCCTACATCCGTAATGGAGGAGATGCGTCCATCACCGGAGATTGAGACGATCTTATGTGTCTCCAGGCCTTGAGGAGTATAGACGTAGTCGGGGGCAAGATGATTCATCAGCTACTCCTTATCACAGCGACCCATAATCGCCGATGAGGTGAAATGCGGCCCAGAAATAGGGGTGTACGCGATAGGGACGTATGGAGGTACGCGCCTGGGTCAAAAATGCACGTTGAGTGCCTGCCAGGGCGGCAGCTTTGCTTTGTCCACTCAGAAGCGCCTGGTAGAAACTGGTCATCAGTTCGGCGCTGCTGGCATCATCTACCTTCCAGAAGGTCGGCAGCAGCGAAGCCGCACCTGCATAGAGAAAACCGCGCCCCAGGCCAATGACTTCATCCAGGCCACCAACGACTGCACGGCCTGTGTCACAGGCGCTCAGTGTCACCAGCGAACAAGAAGAAAGGTTCAGGTTGAAGGCTTCGATGGTGCTCAACTGGCGGTCAGCAAGCTTGATGTGCGAGAAGTTGGGTGCATCAAGGCGGAACAGGCCATGAGCTGCAATGTGTACGATGGGACTACGCACTCCATGCTGCCACAGAAGAGATGTGGTGGCCGCCTCATTTAGAGCAGCCGGGACGCCCAATTGTTTTGCTACCGCTTCCGCCTCCTGCACAGCAAACGCCAGGCGACCATTATCAGAGAGGCCGAGCACAAGGGAGTCTTCCAGGCGCATTTCTTTTTCCCTGATGCGCCTGCCGCGCTGGCGGCAGATATCCAAAAGGGCTGCGGCGGGAAGGTAGGATACGTCCAGGCGTTCTACCATGTACTGCACGCCATCGAAGAGGCAATGAAAGGGCAGGTAATGCAAGATGCCGTACGGTACTACGATGAGATGTTCGCAGGAGTCAAGCGCAGCGGATACCGGCTTGAGCAACAAATCATAGAGACGTTGCAGCTGGCCCAGGCTATTCTCCTGCAAGCCAGCAAAGGCAAGCGCACGGTCTTGCACGCCCGCCGCATGTCCTGCCAGATCGAGATTGACACGCCAGAGAGAGAGCAGGCGCTCCAATTTAGGAACGGCACCTTGTACGAGATGTACGTTTAAGCCTTCTCTGGTGAGTTGAAATATATAGATATCCTGCTCAGTCAGATAATACTCAAGCATTAGCGTATTACGCGCGAGTTTGGACCAGAGCGAGGTCACAATAGAGTCCGTCCAACGCGAGTGGGGTCTGGCCACCAGGTCCCCTGCCAGGCGAAGTTGCATCTGTTCAAGTAGATGCTCGATACGGCGCTCGCGCTGCTGCATCTCTTGGCGGGCGCGCACGGGGCCAACAGAACGTATTCGCATGACAGCAGTATCACTCAGGTTAGCCTCGTTTTCCGCCTCGTAGACAATCGAACTGAACCAGGCCTGTTCTTCGCGCAGCCGTGCCAGGTCTTCAAGGATAGCCTCGCCTGCCTTGTCGCCAGCGCGCAAACGCACATCGATGTTATTGCGCAGGTAGTCACCAAGTACACGCGACTTGGCTTTTTCAACGTAGGCGAGCGCCTGATCTTTATCTCCGCGTTTCAAGGCCAGGATAATGGCATGCTGGTAGATGTCGCCCTTATCCTCGAGGAAGCTTGTACGCTCATCCATTACGAGGCGGCTCTGTACATCGTCGATGCCCTGTACAGCCTGGTCGTAGTAACCAGCGGCCGCCTCCAGATCGCCACGACGCTCAGCAATCTGGCCCAACAGATCGTTACAACGGTACTTCAGGTCGAGCAAGCCCTGGCCTTGAGCGATATCAAGCGACTGGTTACAGAGATACTGCGCGGTAGCGATATCTCTCATGGCGACGGCAATACGAGCCTGGAGGAGCGCGGCCCGCGCCAGGTGCGGCAACGCTTCCTGTTCGGCTAGCGTATCGGCGACATGCCGGGCCTCACGCTGAGCATCCTCCAGTTGACCATCCGCGAAGTAGAGTTCAGCCCTCTGCAGCCGCGCTCTAGCAGCAAGGGCTACAAAACCTCCCTCTTCCAGGAGATTACTGGCTTCTTGCAGCATCGCCTCAGCTTCGCGAAAATGGCCTTCGAGCATAGCTGCCTCCGCCTGGTACATCAAGGCGTACGCGAGGTTATGGTGATGTCCCTGGAACTGGCGGAAAAAGGCTACTGTCTCGGCAGCAAGTTCATACGCCTCGCGGGCACGATTGAGGCGGATCAGGCAGAGGCAGATTTGTAGTGCGACTTCCGCAGCCTGGGGGTGAAGGTTCTGCTGCCGGAAGGTGGTGCGGCTCTGGTCGAAGAGGAGTAGTGCCTTGCTGTAATGGCCCTGTGCCGCGTAAATTTCGGCGATGTTCAGTTCCTCACGCGCCACTGAAACTTCTTGCTCGCCATACATGGCAAAGGTGGCACGAGCCTGTTCGTGCAACGTGACCGCCTCACGGAATTTGCCCTGCGCTGCCAGGGTGATCGCTTTGTTGCCACGGGCGCGAGCAATATGGAGTTCAACGCCTTCGCCTTCTTGAGAGTAGGTTTCAATGGCGCGGTCAAAGAGGCGCAGCGCCTGCTCATACTGGCCGAGTTCATAGTTGATAATGGCGGCATTGATATCGATCTGCCCAGCACGTAGCAGCTTGTTATGGCGCATGAAAACTTCGCGAGCGGCAGCGGCATCGCGTAGGGCTTCGGTTGTGCGATTGAGTTGTAAAGAGGCGCTAACACGGCCGATGCGTGTGCGTGCCCACCCGACTTCATCTTCGATCTCTAAAAACTCCGCCCCAGCCGCATCAAAAAACGGTAGTGCTTCCTGGTTACGATCCATGCGGCGCAAGGCATCTCCGCGCGCCATTAACCCCAATGCGTGGTGGGATTTGCTGCGCGCCATAGTGCCTGTGAACAGCAAGTATCCAGATAGTATGAAGGATATGCGACCATCTTTATTCCATTGTCGATCGGCCTCACGCTTGATGAGTTCAACCAATTGAACGATTGCTTCATCATCAAGCTTTGGGATATGGGCCTGCAATATTTGTTTTCCTGCCTCCTCATTGTCAAAAGGAAGTGATGCGAAGAGTTCATGAGGTGTCATGTCAGTAGAACCTTGACCATAGCAATGGTGATAATTGCACCACTTGTATTATACACATATAGCGCCAGGATTCCTTCCTGCGCACCATCCAGGAAGCTAGATGTATAGGGGACGCTGCTGGAAAATGTCATAGTTTTGTTGGTGCCCGCTTTTATGACTGTATCAAGGCCGATATCTGCATGGTTGTGATCCAATACTGTAATCTTTGTGAGCTTCCCTGTCAAGGCCTTGCTGATGCCCGCAACCATTAACGGGCTGGTGGTCTGCTGCCCGCTTTTGGGGGAAGTGATCGATACTCCATCGGCCTCGATGGATGTTGCCTCCCAGAGACCGCCATTGTTGTTACCTTCAAGACGGGTGAACGAGATGCGAACGATGCCACCGCCATGAGCAGTATTGCGTACCTGTACCAGGGCTTTGTAGTCATGCAACCCGCCGCCGCCCAAAACAGTAACTGGTACGTGAGGAGACCAGTTGAGGAAGGTACTCGCAAAGATCTGAGCACTCTGCACGACATCAAGCCTCCACTGTTGATAGCCCTTCCCCTGATTGACAAGCGATTGCTCAAGTTCGGCCTGGTAACGGGTCAGGTCGGGAAAGATGCCAGAGAAGGCTACCTGGACCAATGTCCCGGCGCGATCGGACCACTTAAACTCGCGAAAGAGATCCTGCTCATACTGTGGTGGAGATAAGCTCTTGTTGAGGCTAGAATGCGGGTCGGACTGAGCGGTGAGAAGTGTATTGTAGCCGCTGATCTTAACATCGCCATGGAGAAGACCATGTAAAGCGAATAGTTGGACTGGAGTGCTGCTGAAGATGTTGTCGTAGACGGCGATGTCCAACACGCGGGCATCACCCGTATGACGTACAGCCACTACTGCTTGGAGCGTGGGAATGCCGACCAGGTTGCCACAGATGACTTCTACTGTTTGACCCATGTGTAGACCCACTACAGTAGTCCAATGAGCCGGGTTCTTTTGGAGGGCAGGGCATGGCTGCTCCCCAAGCTGTATGCCTGGTGTAACAGGCGTGAGTTGCTCATTACTGTGTTGTATCGCGGCAGGGCTCGCGCCAATGCCATCGAAACTGCAAGCTGTTAAAATGAAAGCGAGCAGCAGGGATAGTATGGTATTCATATCAGGTAGGCAGAAAAGCTGTGCGAAACATGTCTTCATAGTTATATATAACGAAGGAGGAAATGGCAACGGTTTATAGACCGGATTGGAGATGAGGAGGCTAGTCTTGCTCATAGCGCAGACTTAAGCGGGGGCGGCTTCTGCTTAGACCAGTTTTGCGACAAAGCCATAAACCCATTGAAAAACCAAGAGAGCCACCTGGGCAGATGCTCTACGGTGGGCATCCAAGTCTGGATGGCTCTCGATCTATTCATCTTGGAACTGATATGTAGCCAGGCCAGATCTCAATTCTACAAGGTGACCGGGAGTTGGTCGATCACGATGGTGCTCTCAGGGAACTGCAACTCCAGGGTATAGGTGGCTGGCGAGATCGACGAAAAGACGAAGTTACCCAGTTCATCGATGTCCTGGGTATGCACGGCGCTTGCCTGTGACGAAAGCAGAACCGGAGTTCCTTGCAGAGCCTCCAATGCCGCACCAGTACGTGTCACGAATCCAATGAGCTGCAGTGAGCCGGTATGGTTCGCACCCCGCTCTATCTGGATCGATATACTTACATCTTCGGCCATATAGCGTCGCGGCCACAAGGCACTGGATGCCACGTCACGTTGATAGGCCAATCGTGGCTGGGCGGGCAGCAGTGTCGCCACGATACGACGGACGCCAGCAACTGACCGATCTCGCAATTGATCAAGAACGCGTTCTGCTCCACGCGAAGGACGATGATTACTCAGCGCGGAAGGGAGAACAGTGATCTTTGCTCCCTGTGGCCTTTCGACGAGCACCGGGTCGTCTGCAAGGAATTCGCTCAGCGCCTTCACTTCGGCAGCACAGAGCACACAGGTATTTAAATGCATCCTGACAGCAATAGCAAGATCGTTACGAAGCAGTCCCAAGTGGTATTCGCCGAGTATCTGGTTGGGAGGGCAATCCCACCGGTAGAGCTTACTGGTAAGCATAAATTCTAACTGCCGATAATCCGCCAATTGAGACGAGCAACGTTGACATTTTGTTAGGTGTTGCGCTACGACTGGCCGTACGCTCCCCCCCGCGAGATAGGCCAATAACTCCTCGTCGCGAATGGCACCCGGTTCAATGCACTCCATGAGTATATCCTTATTTGTATAAGTAACAAGACTGAGAGTGGATTCTCTCGCAGTACACCGATAACTCTCCCCAGTATCACCGGCTCGTTGCGAACCACCCGGTAAGCTTTGCTTGCCTTCTTTACTCCAAATAAACGACTGTGTTAGTTATTTTAGCACCTGTCCCCAGGGGAACGAGCGGGCGACCATAAATGCCTGCACACCATCCCCCGGATGGCGTCCCCCGCCGCTCCTCGCCGCCCTCGCCCCTACATATGATGCCTGAACATGCTTTGCAAGCGGCGATTGCGCCGCAAGCGCTCCAGGACGTTACGCTTAATGCGGTAGACGTCATCCACCGTGGGAAACAGGCGGCGGTTCTGGCTGCTGATCTCGCTGGGCTTCATGCCGTGTATATAAGCAAGATAGATCAACACGCGTTCATCCTCTCCGTTCAATTCTTCTTGAATGACCTGCCACAGACCCTGCGCGGAGAGGTTCGATATTACACTGTCAGCAGGATCGTCTGTAGCCGGTTCGTGCTCCATCAATTCCAGTGCCTCTTCGTACTGGCGGGCCTGGCGGGCGCGTACTTCATCAGCTACGACACTGTGAACACACATTTTGAGATATTTCAATACAGCCGCCAGCGAATCAAAGTTGTCCATTTTGGCGGGTGTAAGCGCCTGCGAGAATTTGGCGAAGGCAGCGTTGACGAGGGGTGCGCTACCATCCTGACCCAACAGGGGGGTTGCACTCTGGTGCTGGTTTACCCAGGTGAGCACAAGCGGTGAGTACTGTTGATAAATACATATCCAGGCATCATCATCACGTTTGGTAATAGCGCGACGGAACAGTTCCAGGCAGTAACGGTCATTCGAGATGTTCTGCTTGAGAAACTTGGTGGTTTCTTCGGAACAACAACGAGCCAATTCAGTAATTGAGAGCTGTTCGGGCTGCGGTACGCTGTTACCCAGTCGCTTCAAGCCGTGCTCGGGCTCCGTCGACTGAGAGCGGTTTAGGGACTCCATCGAAAGTGGCTCCTGCTTCCAGGCGGCTCTTTGCAGCCGCCACCTCTCTACCCGGGCATCTGCAAGGGATGCCTCTACATCTCGGCGCTTTATGAAGTATAGCATCAGTAACACGAGTATACAAGATTCATGCTGCTTTTACGCATTATCACATGTTGCGAGGCTCTATGGATATCCTATACCACCTGAAAGTACTGCTTTGGACAGAAATGGGTAGGGAATGAAGAGGTATGTGTATAGTGGTCGTGACGATTAACAGCAGTAAGTCAGATGTCCTAATTAAGCTCTTAATTCTTGCCTGTCTATCCTGCAGTATGATATGCTCAAACAGCCCATGATTAACTCATGTCGTAGTGCGTACGGGAAAGAACTATCGTACGACGGAGTAATATAGAGATGCCGCCACAGCGAGAAACGACAACAGATCGACTTGCTGATGTCATTGAGGTAGCCCAACTTGGACGGAAGACCGGTCTACTGACAGTTGAACGCGGCAATGGTATTACCTTTGAAGAAGGCTCAATCACTTTTGTCGAGGGACAGGTAACCGAGGCAAGCGTAGGAGGGAGGAATGGTTTTGAAGCCCTCAACTGGCTTAATACCTGGGGAGCCTGTCGATTTGCATTTGTTCCTTCAGCTATAGCCTGGGACTCCAACCATCACATTCCCATACCAGCTGGCTCACCTGTAGATACGGGCTCCTATCTGTGGACGCAGGCAACTACAACCGGTGGGCAGGCGAGCTGGTTGGCCAAGGGGAGTAGAAATGGCGAGGAGACAAGATATGCAACTACACCTGCGGCTCCATATCGTACGAAACAACTTGATCAGGCCTTGCGTTTGATTGAAGGCACAGGTCTTTCACGCACACACCGGCGCCTGTTTTTACTGATCGATGGACAGCGCACTGCCCTAGAATTAGGGCGATTGCTTGGGCGTGACTTGCGAGATGTGTATGGGCTGCTATACGATTTGGAACGCGTTGGTGTCATTCAACGGTAGAAGGTACAGAACTATGAAGGACGGTACTAGTTATGGCTAAGAGAGAGTTGGCTCCACGTCGTAGACGACTTTCATTATCCTTCCGTATCTCAGTTTGGTTGATGTTCGCTGCTCTTTTTCCGCTCATCATTACCGTTGCCAGTAGCGAATTACAATCACGCCCATCTCTGATCAACCAGGCTAATATAGCGATGGAGAGCGACGTCAGTACACGTGTTCAGTTGATCGATACCTATTTTACCGAGCGTCTCCTCGATGCAGCCACGTTGACCCAGGTACCTACAGTACAGGCATTTCTAGCCCTCTCACCTGAGAAGGAGACGAAGGACCTTATCACTCGCACAGGTTATACACTTGCTGCCGGTGCATTTCGCGATAAAAACTATGGTAACTGGTCGCTTTTTGATACACAGAGCCGCCTGCGCCTGTACTACCCAGGTAAGCCCCAGCCCCACGGGCTAAATCTTGTGCCTCCGGAAGACCTGCAAACGGTACTGTCGGGCAAAGAATTTATTACGCCGGTTTACTTCGATCCACAAACTGGTAAGGCTTCCGTCGATATTTATGCACCCGTTGCTCTATCAGCGCCACCGAAGCTGCTAGGTTTCATGCGTGCAACTTTGCGTATGGACTACGTCTGGAACATTGTTAAGAATGATCTTGGAGCCAATGGCGCAGGCAGTTATGCGTTCATACTCGATCAGAACGGGGTACGCATTGCCGATACAGACTCATCGCGCCTGTTTACTGCTATTGCACCGCTGGCCCCGGAAACCCAGCAGGCCATCAGCAGCGAGCAACGCTACGGGGGCAGTTCTACGGTGCCTGTGCTGGCGGACAAGGCAATCACAGATCTCGAGAACAACAGGCACGCGCCGACCACGCTCCCGATGACGCCTGCCGGACAAAACCAGACTTTCCAGGTGGCATGGCACAAAACGTCGGTGCTTCCCTGGACCTATTTTGTGTTGAGCCCGCTCAGTACGGTGACGGCAGTTGCCGACAAGCAGATGTTTACCACGATCATTGTTGCGGCTGTAGTACTGTTTTTTGCCATGCTCGGAGGTTATTGGCTGGGGCGACAAATCACACGACCTATTCGAAATTCGGTTGATTATCTACATAGAAATAGCGAGGCGCTCAATACTCTGGCAACAAGGCAGGCAAGCGCCGCAACCGAACAGACGTGGGTGGTGGATTCTTCGCAAATGGGGCTGCAATCGGTCCAATACTACACCAATGCTACCAGCTCAGCGGCTCATCAAATGAATCAAATGGGCACGGAACTGGAGCAGCGCTGGCACCAGTTGGATATACAAACAGTAAGCCAGGCATTGGGGCAGCTGATTACTGCCGCGCAGTATATTGAGAAGGCAGCAGAGCACCAGACGAGTAGTAACCAGAAATTAGCAACGGCCATCAAGGTGACGACGCAGGTCACCGAGCAACTGGCTATGGGGGCCACTTCTGCCGCCGATGCAGCTACACAACTGGAGGATGTGGTGGGCCAGTTGGAGAATGTAGTAGGAGGATAATAGCCTTAGCGTGTTCGATGCCTCACTAGTTTATTCACCCAGCTTGAGTCCCTAACAAGCTCCAGGTCGGCAAGCAAGAAATTACCCGCGTTCTCCTGCGTGTTCCTCGCCCTCATCCTGCCCCGGACTGACCATAACAGAGGTGGGTCCATCGCGGCGTAAGAGCGTGAGTGCAACGATCGGGAATAAGAGCACGGAGAGCAGCCCTGCCGCGATGAGCGCCGCACCCGTCGCCTTCGAAATCAGGCCGAGTTCCAAACCGATTTGAGATGCGGCCACGATGAACGTCAGCGATGTTGCTTGGAGCAGTCCCGCGGCGACGGAACGGCGACTACCCACGAGTGGACGGTAGAGGAGGGCAGGCAGGCCCCGCACCAGTAATAACGCCACAAGGAATATCGGTACGCGCAGCATAGTCGAAGAACTTGCGAAGAGCGCAGCCAGGTCGAACTGTAGACCGCTCGCTACGAAGAATACCGGGATGAAGACACCGAAGCCGATAGCCTCAAGCTTCTGGCGAAACTCCGGATGGGTCATCATGCGGTCTCGATCGACCAATCGCAGAATCACGCCTGCTATAAACGCGCCAAGGATGGTTTCGAGTCCGAGGACTGCCGCCAGGGCAGCGAAGGCGACCAACAGCATGAAGGCACCCCGAACGCGAATCTGCGCAGTCGTGTCCTGGAGCCGCAGCAGCACTGCGGCGATGCGCTGCGAACGCTCCAGGCGCAGTACGGCGGAGGCGAAAGCCGCCGCCAGCAAGACGAATCCTCCTAGGAGTACTAGCTTTGTGCCGGTGCCGACAGCCTGACGGGAGAAGAACAGCGAAAGCAGAATAATTGAGCCAAATTCCGCGAACATGGCACCGGCGATGGTGAGTTGGCCAAAATCTGTGGAACTTTCGCCTGCGTCTTTGAGCAGTGGCACAATCACGCCGAGCGTCGTCGCAACCAGGATGATCGCAATGAGCAGGGGCGATATGACCTGCCCGACCGCGTAAAGCCCATATCCAACCGCGAGCGCCAGTACGAGCGAAGCCAGAAAAGCCAGCCCGACGTACATCAACAAGCGGCCTCTCAGCCGCTCAAGCTCGACCTCCAGACCCGCCAGAAAGAGGAGGAAGGCCAACCCCAGCAGCGAGAGGATCGAAATCGGCAGATCGATCCTCACCCAGCCGAGCACCGCCGGGCCGATCACGATGCCGCCCACGATCTCGATCACCACCCAGGGGAGGCGGCGTGCTGGTGAGAGACCGAGCAGGAACGGTGCCAGGAAGGCAACCAGGGCGACGATAAGCAATCCGACAAATGAGACGTCTGGCATGATACCCTCGCATCTATGTGCTATTACCTCTCTATCGGCTGACTGCGCTCGCACTTTAGCTCTCTTACGAGGTCAACTAGAGCGTGTGCAGAAAGACGAAAAGCTGCCGATAGAAAACAGAAAGAGGAGGGGGTGCACAAGTTCATCGACTCCTTCCACACGCTGTTTGCGTGTATTGACACCAAACGAAAGGCGTTTCAAGCAAGCAGGCGGGTATGACCCAGGTGGGACAGCTCGCGGCATGCGTCGCGAAGAAGGAGCTCTGCTCATGATCACGGGATATACGAGACCGCTCTATCTCCTCCCATTCGACCACCGCGCGTCCTACATCTGGGGACTCTTCGGCTGGAAAGAACCGCTCACTGTGGAGCAGATGGGCACCGTTGCACACAGTAAGCACGTTATCTATCAAGGCTTTCAGCAAGGGCTATATTACGGTGGCATCCGTCGAGAAGAGCGGCCAGGAGGAGTTCGAGTTCGCCTATGGGGAGGACTTTGCGCAGCACATCGAGGCGTTTCATCCCACCTTCGCCAAAGTCCTCGTGCGCTATAATCCTGAAGGCGAGGTGGCTCTCAACCAGCGCCAGGTCAGTCGGCTCACACGCTTGTCCGACTATCTGCGCCGGACACAGAGGCTGTTCATGTTCGAACTGCTGGTGCCAGCCTCACCGAGGCAACTGGAACAGGTGGAAGGGGACAAGAACGCCTATGATCTGCAGCTACGCCCACGCTTGATGATGCAAGGCATCCAGGCCCTGCAGGATGCTGGGGTGGAGCCAGATGTCTGGAAGGTCGAAGGGCTTGAGCGCCAGGAAGATGGGGTCAAGATCGTAGAGATGGCTCGGCGTGGGGGACGGAACACCGTGGGACTCATTGTGCTGGGACGCGGTGCAGAGCGAGACCGGGTCGTGCAATGGCTGAAGACAGCGGCGAGCGTTCCCGGGTTCATCGGGTTTGCGGTCGGGCGAACGAGTTTCTGGCAGCCCCTTCTCGATGTTGAGGCCAAACGCATCTCTAGAGGGGAGGCCGTCACGCGCATTGCACACAATTTTGAAGCATGGATCCACCTCTTTGAGGAAGCCCGAAGCCCATAAGCCCCTGTGCTCAACAATGCACAGTGAGAGGCACCAACATCGATCCTCAAGCGGTAGCGCGTGCCATTGAGCTTTCCACCACCCGCTATTGCCCGGTGATCGGGGTGCTCGGCAAAGTGGCGGAAGTCGCCACACGTTATGAAATCGAGTAGGAAACCAGCTTCAAATCATAGCTAGTAATACTCTCGGTAGAGAGTATAGTTTAAGGAGGTCTGAACGATGTGTTACACCTGTGGATGCAGAAGGCCCTACGATACGATGGGAGATGCAAAAAACATTGTGGAAAAGTTTTTTGAAGAAGCGGGTCAAACAGATGCTATTGGCAAAGCAGGAGTCTTGCAGGCAAAAAAGCATATGATGGAACTGCTACAAGCAGAACTTGAGAAACAAGAGCTTGAAAAGCCAAAAGAGCAATATTGAGAGTCGTTATTCCTTCGATCAACACTTAGGATAGCAGCTTGTCGAGCTATAAGGTGTAAATCCCAAGATTAAACCTAGTCCTGGCTCTTGTTCGGAGACTGGGAGAGTTCGAGGGCAATGTAGATCACGTTATCCCACGCGTTGTGGATGCCGATGAACAGCAGCAGCACCGTTGCCGCGGCGATGACGAACAGTGCCGGTGCCGGATGGCCTGGGAGCACGATCGCCGCGACGAGGATGGCAGTGTAGGAGACCAGGGGAAAGACCGTGTGCCACAGCCAGTCTTCCAGCACCGGTTGATAGTCCCTCTGACGGCGCGCCCGCCGGAGCACGATGACCACGTAGATCATCCCCCCGAGACCCAAGAGGCCCAGCAGCAGGCCAGCATTCCAGAGCGCCTGCCAGGGTGCACTGAGAATTGCGGCGACCAGCAGCGCAAGGCAAAAATGCACGACGTTGGGCGTGTTGAATGTCGCAAACGCCTCACTCGGCGACGACACTCGCACCCGCACCCCCGCGATCAAGGTTGCCACCACGAACATCAAGCCTGTCAGCGTCGCCGCAGCGGAGCCGATGATGACGTAAAAGTTTTGCCAGGTGCTCAGGAACGACATCCCAGCCTCTTGCATAATGGATCCTCCCCTCGATGTCCATGCACATGTGAGACGGCTCATACGCCTCCTCCGCTCTGGCAGAGGAGGCACGATGGGACGAGTTGCATCAAAGAGCAACACCCGGCGTTGGTAGGGCTCACTCTGTGTTTCTGAAGAAGACATGTCCCTGCTTTTAATCCTATCACATCTCTCATCAGCGAGTCATGCCTCGTCCTGCCCTCCCTGGATCAGCAATAAACGATATAGGATCACTCATGCTCCCTCCTCATGGATGAGTCTGTTGCGCTTTGTACTCACCAGGCAGCGCAGACTCTGGGACAGGAGCAGTGAGCCGCCTCCTGTAAACATTACAAAGCTCTGCCTGCTCCGGCAGTCTCGTGACTGAGTCGCGGACCAACCGAGGCCAACTACAAGTGTTCCTCATGTATCGATTGCAGCGTCCTCAGCGCTTCGTCAACATGTCTCTGAGAGGTGTATTGCGAGAAGAAGATGTGACGGACAATGCCCTGTCTGTCGATGACATAGGTCACGCGCCCCGGCAGTCCGAGAGCTGTAGGCACCCCATAGCGCTTTCTGATGACGCTCCCCATGTCGCTCAACAGGATGAAAGGGAGCTGGTGTTCTTTGGCGAACTGCTGGTGGGACTCCACCGCATCGGAGCTGATTCCGATCACTTCCGCTCCAGCGTCCTTGAAGACCTGGTAGTTGTCCCGAAAGGCCCAGGCCTCAGCAGTACAGAGGGACGTATTATCCCTTGGATAGAAGTACAGCACGATATGTGTCTTACCTAGAAAGTCTCCCAGGCCTACTAATGTACCTGACTGGTCAGGCAGTGTGAAGTCCGGGGCCAGGCCGCCCACCTGCACCTTGCTTTTCGCCAGTTGAACCTCGTCGTCATGCTTGCTCAGGATGAAGCCTCCTTTTTACGCACTGCACATTGGGGAGCTATAACACATCGACAGAACTGTCTAAATCCTTCCCTAAGTTGCTCTGGGAACCATCTAGACAGAATTACCTACTCCTTTCGTCCTGCCCGAGCGCAGCTAGCTGCGCTAGCGAGCGACGCCGTCTGGGGATGGCGTGGGCAAGACGGATAGGCGCCGAGTTGTTGTGATCATTGTAGTTTCCCTGACCAGACGACCAGGAAGCTTGGCCCTGATCGCCTGGCTGTGACTGGCCCTTCCGCACAAGCGTTACCGGCTTGACTGCCGCTGCACGAACTGGCTCACGATGAGGACCACGCTCGCGGCAGCGAAGAAGAGCCCCGAGTCAATCGAACCGCCGAAGGCAATGCTGGGGACAAACCACGGCGAAGGTGTGCCATCCAGGAAGAAGTAGCTCAGACCGAGCAGTCCCGCGCCAGCAGCGGCAAGTGGCGCCAGTCTTGAGAGGAGCCGGTCGCCGTACACGAACAGCGTCGCGCTTGCGCCGCTGAGGGAGTGCCCTGCGAGAGGGCGAAGCAGCGCCACCAGGCCGGAGGTCACCAGCCCCAGGCCGGCGAGCGTCTCGCCCGACTCAATGAGGTAGCCAAAGAGCACGGCATTGGGCGCCACCAGTCCCTGCAAGATGGCGACGAAGAAACCGGCGAGGTGACCACTACTGACTAACGTGTTTAGCAGACCGCCGAGCTGGGCTGGGAAGGTCCCGAGCAGGAACTTATCTCCACCGGCGAGCAGCCACTCGTAGCCGACAAGCAGTTGGAGGCCAGCCAACACAATGTTCGGGGTTCGGGTGCCAGTGTTCCTGCTGTCCTGTCGCACAGGGCGCAGGTGGGATAGACCTGGAAGATGTAGATGAGGTCCGTGCTGAACATCTGGTGTAGCTAGTTGATCCTTGAGTTGAGGGTTGGGTTGAGTGATCATAGGTATCTGTTGTCTCCTGTGGGGGAGCCTGCCACATGTCTGAACTGTGGCTGTGGTAGGCTCTCCATGCTGTATTGTGCTGCGCCTGTATTGTTTGGTTTGTCAGGTCGCTGGCGCACTGTGTCGCCCTGGCATGAGGTAAAATTATGCTTTCCTTTAAGGTAAGGATGGAAGCGAGCGAGCGACATTCATCAATGCTAGAGCCAGAGAAGATTGCTCGTTATTTGCCTCAAGAGAATATATAGCTTAATGGCGGCAGGCAGACATCGGCAGAATCGTCTATTTCCTTCACTGCATTCCTCAGAGAAGCCTCTAGACAGAATTGCATGATAGTAAGAGGTTGTAACCTGCGACGAATGTAAGCTTGGAAGGGAGTTCTGATGAGATCGCTCTTCAGATAGGGGACTCTTGAACCAGGTCGAGTATAACGGTCATCCGCTCTACACCTTCTCAGGAGACACTGCTCCCGGTCAGACCAATGGTGAAGGTCTTTTCGGCATGTGGTTCGTGGCTACACCCAATCTGGCTGTGCAAGGCGGTGGATCGACGAGTGGGGGTTACGGGCAGTAGTGGAAACGCTTTCGCCCGTGTTAGGCAAGGTGGTGCTCAATGGCATAGCGGGTGGCCGCACTGCGTGAGGTCACACCCAGCTTGCTGTAGATGGAACTGATATGGGCATGGACGGTGCGGGGACTCAGAACCAGTTTTTCGGCAATCTGGAGGTCTATCAGGCCACCCGCCAGCAGGCGCAGCACCTCCACCTCTCGTGCTGTCAGCCCGGCTGGATAGGCTGGTGGGGTCGTCGTGGTGATCGGGGGTGGGACAGGCTTCTGCCCCTTTGCGGCGAGGGCTTGCTCCGGCGTCATGGATCGTCCCTGGGCCCAGGAGGCAGCGAACGCTCGCTCTCCCACATGCACACGCGCAGCCGAGACCGAGCGCTCATAGTCAGCGCGCTGGGCGAGGGGAATAGGCACGCCAGCAGCGTCACGCATGGCCTCCGCTGCTCCCCAGAGCTGCGCCGCCCACGCTAACTGTCGCTGTGCCGCGACGACTT
>WNGG01006511.1_pt1 | contig 23692 bp, 15 predicted proteins | sample 5400661 | NCBI WGS metagenome assembly WNGG01 (sample SAMN13153372, study PRJNA577476) | soil metagenome | isolation source: 100 cm soil or saprolite under Garry oak tree replicate 1 | place: USA:California | collected 2016-06-15
GGCCTGATCGGCGCGGCGGTCGTGGCCGTCTGGTTCTTGATCTTCGACATCGCCCGCGGCCAGGCGCTCCTCACGCCCTCGGTCCTCGGCTCCGCGGTCTTCTATGGCGCCGACGCACCGGTCGGGCCCGGACTCCAGCTCGGCCCCATCCTCGGCTACACGATCCTCCACGGCCTCGCCTTCATCGCCTTCGGCGTGATCGCGTCGACGATCATGGCGGTGGCCGAGCGCGAGCCGGCGCTCTTCATCGCGTTCGTGATCCTCTTCGCGGCCTTCGAGGCGGCGTTCTTCGGCGTCCTCGGCGTCCTCGGCCAGTCCGTACGCGGCGCGCTCGTGTGGTGGTCGGTGCTCGTCGGCAACCTGCTCGCCTCGATCGCCATGCTCTGGTTCCTGCTGCGCTCCCATCGCGCGCTGCCGCAGACGCTCGTGGGCTCCTGGGGCGGCGTGCTCCGCGAGGGCATCGTCGCGGGGCTCATCGGCGCCGCCGTCGTCGCCGTCTGGTTCCTCGCGATCGACACGATCCAGGGCGAGGCGCTGCGGACGCCGACGCTGCTCGGGACGACGCTGCTGCGCCAGAAGGCGATGCTCCCCGCCGTCGTCCTCTACACGCTCGTTCACGGCGCGGGCTTCATCGTCTTCGGGATCATGGGGGCCTTCCTCATCGCGGGCGCCGAGAAGCAGCCGCTCCTGGTCCTCGGCCTCGTGATCCTCTTCACGGCCTTCGAGATCTTCTTCTTCGGCCTCGTGATCATCGCGGCGAGCCACGTGCTGGATCAGCTCGCGGGGTGGACGATCCTCGTCGGCAACGTGCTCGCGGCGGCGGCGATGCTCGCCTACTACTTCAAGGGGCATCGCGGCCTCGCCCAGCGTCTGTCGACCGCCTGGGCCGAGGACGACTGACCCCGGATGGCGCTGCTCGGGACGCTCGGCGCCGCCGTGCTGGACGCCGGGCGTCGCCTCGGGCTCGGTCTGCCGCCGGGCTCGAAAGTCGCGTTCGGCGAGCGCGACGGGTACCTCGTCCAGCTCGCGGCCGGCTACGAGGGCAACGTGGAGTGCGCCCTCGAGGTCATCCGTTACGGTGACGCGACGCGGGACGCGGCCGTGCGGGACGCGGTCGCCCGATCCCCGGAGCTGGACGGGCTGGGCATCCGAGCGAAAAAGATCACGATCGCCGACGGCGTCCTCGTCCACAAGCGTGCGCGGCGCCTGTTCCGGTCGCTCGACCCGGCGACGCTCGCCGCGGACGTCGAGGCGCTGCTCCGCGCGGTCAAGCAGGCGACCGCGCCGGCGCCCGCGCGATGCCGGGTCTGCGGGAGCGACAGCGGCCGGGAGCCGGTTCTCATCAACAACGTCGTGGACCGCGTGTGCCCGGCGTGTCTGGAACGGATGCAGCAGGACGCGAAGCGCGCGAGCCGAGCCTACGACGAGAGACCCATTCGCGCCGGCTCCATGGTGCTCGTCGCCGCGGGGCTGGCGCTCGTCACGGCAGCCGTCTGGGCGGGGATCGCCATCACCACGAACCGGATGTTCTGGCTCGTCGCGATCGGCGCGGGCGCCCTCATCGGCTGGGGGACCGCGAAGGCGGCGGGGCGCGGCGGGCGCGCCGTGCAGGCCGCCGGCGTGCTGTTCACGCTCGTGTCCGTCCTGCTCGGCCAGGTCTTCTTCATCGCGTGGCAGCTCCAGCAGTACGCGCGGCAACGGGGCCTCAGGGTGGACTGGAACTGGTTCGCGACCCACGTGCCGCAGCTCCTCTGGAGCACCGGGGCCGACACGCTCTTCGCGCTCGGCGGCGGTCTCTTCGGCGCCCTCTACGCGGCCCGCCGCGCGGCCAGGCCGCGCATCGAGCTCGACGTGCAGCGGAACCGCTGACGGCCTGTCAGCCCCGACGCGCTACCAGACCGCGGCCGGCATCGGCAGGTCGGCGAAGAGCTCGGCCAGCGGAGTCGCCGGCGGTACCACGCCCAGGCGACCCGCCAGGGCGTGGAGCTGGCGCAGGTGCTGCGCGGCGTGCCAGGTCGTGCGCTCGAGCAGCTCGTGGCCGGTCTGCGGGCCGTAGTAGACGTCGACGACGCGCGCGTACTCGTCTCCGCCCGCCCCCGCGAACCACCCCTGGAGCCGTCCGCGCGCGAGCGCGCCGTAACGCGCGACCGAGGGTCCATCCACGAGGTCCGCGGGCGCCTTCTCGCCCAGCCACTCGTGGGGCATGTGCCCCTTGTCCATGCCGTCGATGCACGCGAGCGACAGGCGGAAGACGTGGAACGCGAGGTCCCGCACGGTGCGATCGCGCTCGGGCGGGCGGTGGTCCATCTGCGCCCGGTCGAAGCGCTGCACGAGCGCGTGCGTCGCCTCGAGGACCTGGTCCAGCCGGCGCGCGAGGTCGTGCGGCGGCAGGCGACGCGGCGGCTCGTACGGGATGCCGAGCAGACGCGCGTAGGCCTCCGGGTTCCAGCCGTGCGCGACGCGGTCGCCGATCGCGAGCGCCGGCACGGGCACGCCGAAGCGCCGCAGCTCGTCGAGAGCCGCCGGGGTTGCCTGCACGTCGACGGGGTCGAACTCGACCCCCCAAGACGAGAGCAGCTCCTTCGTCTTGGAACAGGAGGATCAGCCGGGGCGGTAGTAGTAGCGGGGCTTCATGGTCTCACCTTCCCTGGAACGGGGGTGGCTGCTTCTTCTCGGAGAACGCCGTGACGCCGGCGGCGAAGTCCGCCGTGTGGCCCGCGGCGGCGATCGCCTGGGCCTCGAGCTCCATCTGGGTCTCGAGGCTCTCCCACGTGGACTGATGGAAGAGCCGCTTCGCGCCGCCGAAGGCCTTGGTGGGACCCTGCGCCAGCTCGCGCGCGAGCGCGTCCACGTGGGCGCGGAACTCCGCGTCCGGCACGACGCGCGTGATCATCCCCCACTCGAGCGCCTCGCGCGCGGTGAGCATGCGGTTCGTCAGGTAGAGCTCCAGCGCGCGCCGGAGTCCGATCACGCGCGGCAGGAAATAGGTCGACGAGCCGTCGGGCGTCGCGGCGATCTTCGTGTAGGCCATGAGAAACCGCGCGGACTCCGCGGCGATGACGAGATCGCCGGCGAGCGCCAGGCTGAAGCCGCCGCCCGCCGCCATCCCGTTGATCGCCATGACGACGGGCTTGTCCGTCCGCGCCAGCCGCGAGACGGCGCCGTGCAGGTAGGTCGTCAGCTCCTTGATGACAACGCCGATCCGCGGGAGGTTGTCGGCGAAATCCTTCACGTCGCCGCCGGCGCAGAAGGCCTTGCCCGCGCCCGTGACGACGATGCAGCGGACCGCGGGGTCCTCGTCCACCTCGAGCACGGCGTCGAAGAGCGCCCGCCCCAGCGCGCGGTTGAGCGCGTTGAAGGCGTCGGGGCGGTTCAGGGTCAGCGTGGCCACGCCGGCGGCGCGCTCCACGCTCAGGGTCGGCTGCGTCATCCGGCTCCCTCCCCGCTCCCGCCGCGCGGGCGCGCCACCTCGGCGACGGCGTTGAGGATCTCCTGGATCTCCAGCGGCTTCACGAGCACGCGGTCCACGCCGTGCGCCCGCAGCTCGTCGGCGGAGAGCTCGACGCCGAAGCCCGTCACGAGGAAGACCGGCACGTGCGGCGCGACTTCCTTGGCGGCACGCGCCACCTGCCAGCCGGAGACGTTCGGCATCGCGAGGTCGGTGAGCACCAGGTCGAAGGTCTCGGCGCGGATGCGCGCGATGGCCTCGGCGCCGTCATCCACGACCACGACCTTGTGCCCCACCGACTCGAGCATGTCGCCGAGCACCACGCCGACCGGCTCCTCGTCGTCCACCACGAGGCAGCGGAGCGGCTCGACGCCAGGAATCTCGACGTGCTCCCGCGGCGGCGCCGGGACGGTCGCGGGGCCGGCCGCGAAGGTGAGCCGGAAGCGAGAGCCGCGCCCCTCGTCACTCTCGACGGCGATCGTCCCGCCGTGGCGCGACACGATGCCGTAGGTCATGGAGAGTCCCAGCCCGGTCCCCTGCGGCCCCTTGGTCGTGAAGAACGGGTCGAAGATCCGGTCACGGATCGCCGCGGGAATCCCGCCGCCCGTGTCCTCCACCACCACCTCGACGAGGCCGTCCGCCGCGCGCGTCGCCAGCCGCAGCGTGCCGCCACGGGGCATCGCGTCCACCGCGTTCAGGATGAGGTTCGTCATCGCCTCGCGCAGGTCGGCCGCGTCGCCCAGCACCCTGGGGAGCGCGTCGAGGGTCGTTTGCACGTCGATCATGACGGAGCGGCTGCGCGGCTCTTCGCGCCAGCGCGACTGCGTCAGGTCGAGCGCGTCGCGGATCACCTGGTTCAGGTCCACCGGGACGAGCGTCTGGTCGCGGCGGATCCGTGTGAACTCCTGGAGCCGCCGCACGGTCCGGGCGCCGTCGAGCGACGCGCGCTCGATCACCTCGAGCCAAGCGCGCTTTTGCGGGTCCTCCTCGCGCCGGAGCAGGAGCTGGGCGCGGCCGAGCACGGAGGCGAGCAGGTTGTTGAAGTCGTGCGCCACCCCCGAGGCCATCTCGCCCATCGCGCGGAGCTTCTCGGTCCGCACGAGCTGATCCTGCGCCGCGGACAGATCGGAGTAGGCGCGCGCGCGCTCCTCGAAGAGACGCGCGCTGGAGAGCGCGAGCGCGGCGAGGTGCGCGATGTTGAGCAGGAGGCGCTCGTCGGCGTCCGTGAACGGACCCTCGCCGCCGCGCAGCACGAGCACGCCGAGCGGCTGCTCGCCGGCGACCATCGGCACCCCGAGCCAGTGGCGCAGCTCGGCCGAGGAGGGCACGGGGACCATCCCGAGACGCGCGCACTCGCCCACGTAGTCCTCGGTGCGAACCGGCCGGCCGCTCTCGAGCACGCGCGTCATGAGCCCGGTCGTGCCCGCGGGGTAGCGCAGCGGTGGTTGCCGGTCCTCCGCGCCGTCGTGGATTCGCAGGGCGACCTCGAGATCACCGCGCTCCTCGTCGCGGAGGATCATCACCATGTTCCGGGTGTCGAGCACGCGCGCCACGTGCGAGCGAATCGCCTCGATGACCGCCGCGCGGTCGAGCTGACCCGTCACCGCGCGTGAGAGGTCGTGGAGCACCGAGAGCTCCTCGAGGCGCCGCCGGTTCTCCTCGAAGAGACCGGCGTTCTCGATCGCGAGGCCGACCTGCGCGGCGACGCCCTCGGCGAGGCTGATCTCCGCGGGCTCGAACACGCGCCCCGTCCGCCACCAGACGATGAAGAGCCCGCCCACCGGCTCGCCGTGCGCGATCGTCGGTACGAAGAGCACGGAATGGGGCGGCAGCCCACGCTTCCACGCGTCGTCGAAGCGGTCGTCGTTGAGCACGTCGTCGCTGTAGGACGCCCGGCCGTCGCGCCACGCGCCGAGGAGCGCGCGGAAGTCGTCGAGCCGTATCGGCCTTCGCAGGAACGACGCGAGCAGGTCCTTCGGCACGCGGTAGCCACCCACGGGGACGAGCGCCTCCTTGCGCTCGTCGAGGAAGTACGCGCCGACCATGTCCGCGTCGAAGGCGGTCGCGACCTCGCGCGCCACGAGGCGCATCGTGTCCACGACCAGGCCGGGACGCTGGAGCACGCGGCCGACGGCGACCAGCGCCGTCGTCTCCCGCAGCCGCCCGCGCACCTCGGCGTAGAGCCTCGTGTTCTCGAGCGCCAGCGAGAGCTGGCCGGCGATCGCCGTGGCCAGGTCCACCTGCCAGGGCTGAAAGCGCGTGGGCCGCTCGCAATAGTCGAGCGTGAGCACGCCGGTCACCTGGTCCTGCCGGATCATCGGCACGACCAGATTCGACTTGATCATGAACGTCTCGATCCAATCCGGGGGCACGAGGTCGCTCTCCGTCACGTCGTCGATGACGACCGGCCGCCGCGTCTCGATCGCGCGCTTGTTCACGGGAATGTCGCGCAGCGGCCGCGCGCGCGCGTCCTTGAAGGCCCGCCACATCCGCGGCTCCGCGTGGCCGTCGGCGAACTGCGACATGAGCGGCGTCACGCGGTCGCCCTCCCACAGCTCGATGGAGCAGCGGTCCACGCGGCAGACCTGCGCGATCTTGATGGCGACCCGCCTCAGGAGCCGCTTGCTGTCGAGCGTCGAGCCGAGGATCTCGGCGATGTCCAGGAGCGCACGCGTCTCGGCGAGCCGCCGGCTCGTCTCGGAGTACAGACTCGCGTTGTCGAGCGCGACCGCCGCCTGCGCGGCGAGCGTGCCCGTGACCGACGCCGTTTCCGGCGTGACGGGAGGCGCCGTGGCCCGGCAGACCGTGAAGGCGCCCAGCAGGCGGTCGCCGATGGTGATCGGGTACGCGGTGATCCAGCGCAGGCCGCGCGCGAGCAGCTCGGGGTTGCCGACGACCCTCGGGTCCGTCTCGACGTCGGCCCACAGGACGGGCGCGCGCTCCCGGGCCGCCCAGCCGGTCGCGCCCTGCCCGAGGGCCAGGTCGTCACCGAGCCGCAGCGCGATGCCGGACGGGTCGTGCGTGAGCGTGCGCTGCAGCCGCTCCGTCGCCGGGTCGAAGGTCCAGAGGCTCACGTAGGGCGCCTCGAAGAACTGCGCCAGCGCGCGCGCCAGGTTCGCCAGGACCTCCTCGGTGTTCAGCGACGATGAGACGAGGCGGTTGACCTCCTCCAGCGCCCGCAGCCGCGCGGCGTACTCGCGTGCCTCGGCGTAGAGCCGCGCGTTCTGGATCGCGATCGCCGCCTGCGCGGCGAAGCTGTCGAGGAGCGCCAGATCGTCGACGCGGAAGGGCGCCGCGTCGGCGCCGGTGCGCGCGATGACGACGACCCCGAGCAGGTCGTCGCGCCGGAACAGCGGCTGCGCCATCGCGTGCCGGACGCCGGCGGCCGCGTAGCGCTCGACCAGGTACGGCGAGTGCGCGTAGTCGTTGGCGAGCACCCCGCGTCGCTCGCCCGCGGCGGCGCCGACGAGCCCTTCGCCCACCGCGATGGTCCGGTCGGCGAGCCCGGGGCCGATCCGCGCGCGCGGGACGAGCACGTCGTCCTCGACGAGGAAGATCGCGCCGATGCCCAGGAAGAGGTCGGTGGCGCGCTCGATGATCAGGTGCAGCAGCCGGTCGGGGTCCAGCTCGGCGGCCAGCTCACGCTCGATCCCCGCGAGCGCGGCGATCTGCTGCCGGCGCGAGCTCTCCATCGAGAAGAGCCGCGCGTTCTCCAGCGCGAGCGTCGCCTGGTCGGCGAACGTCTGCAGCAGCCCCGCCTCGCCCTCCGTGAAGTGGCGCCCCGGCCGGTCCGCGACACTGAGCACGCCGAGCGTCTCCCCCTTCGCGCGGAGCGGCACGCCGAGCACGGAACCCTCGCCCGTCGCCGCCAGGCCCCGGCGCAGCTCCTCCGGCACCCGGAGCGTGCTGTCGTGGAGCATGTCGGCCGTCCACACGGCCCGTCCCTCCGCAGCGACGCGACCGGCGATGCCCGTGCCCGGCGCCAGCGTGTGGCCGGGCCCGATGTGCTCGCGCGCGACGCCGCCGATCGCGAGCGCCACGAGGGAGCCGTCGGGCTGCAGCATGCGCAGCATCGAGGATCGCACGCGGAAGAGCGGCAGCACGCTTTCGACCGTGCGCGAGACGACCTCGGAGACGTCGAGGCTGCCCGTCAGCGTCTGCGAGAGATGCGCGAGCTCCTCGGCCTCCCGGCGGTGGCGCGATGCCTCGCTGTACAGGCGAGCGTTCTCGAGCGCGATCGCGCCCTGGGTCGCCAGCGCCTGCAGCACCGCGACCTCCTCGTCGCTGTACCGGTAGGGCTCGGGCAGCGCGATCGCCAGCGCGCCGAGCGCGCGCTCGCCGAGAAGCAGCGGCGCCACGGCGACGGCGACGGAGCCCTCCACCCGGAGCCGCTCGACGTCGCGCACCCGGGCGTCCACCCGCGCGTCGGGGATCACGAGCGGCGCCCGCGACACGATCACGCGGCCGACCAGTCCGTCACCGACACGGATCCGGGTGAGGCCGCCCGCCGCGGCGCGCGCCCCGGCGGCGGCGCGGAGCGACAGGACCTCGCCGTCCTCGTCCACGAGCCAGAGCTGCGCGACGGACGAGCCGAAGAGCTCGACCGCCGCGTCCACCACCTTGGCGAGCAGCTGCTCGGGCGCGAGCGTCGCGGTGAACCCCTGCGCCAGCCGCATCAGCGCCTCGAGCCGGCGACTCTTCTGCTCCGCCTCCGCGAAGAGCGCCGTGCGCGCAACGGCGAGCCCGACCTGGTACGCGACGCCCTCGAGCAGCGTCAGCTCGTCGGCCTCGAACACACGCGACTCGGTCGAGATGAGCGCCATGGCTCCCCACGCGCGGTCGCCGACCACGATCGGCAACGCGAGCTGGGTCTTGTAGCCGCCGGCGCGCACCCGGGCCTGGACGCGCGGTGTGAGCAGGCGCCCGCGGGCGAGGTCGGTGATCACGACCCGGCCCGTGCGCACGGCCTCGCCGACGTAGCTCCGCGCGATCGGCCGCTCGCGCAGCGTCTCGACGTCCTCGGGGCTGAGCCCGCGGTGCGCGACCAGCGTCAGCGTCTCGACGCCGGGGTGGTAGCGGAACACGCCGCCGAATTCCATTCCACTCACGGCGCACAGCAGCTCGAGCGTCTGCTCCACGGTGGTGGCGAGGTCGCCGCCGCTCGCCATCGTGCGGGCCGCGGCGCGGAGCGCCTCGAGCTCGCGGCTGTGCTCCACGGCGGCGCGCCGGCGGCGTGGTCGCTTCATCGCCGCTCTCCGACCCGATGCAGCTTCATGAGGTTGGTCGTGCCGGTGACCCACATCGGCGCGCCGGAGATGATGACGAGCACGTCGCCCGCGCGCACGCTGCCGTCGCCGAGCAGCGCCTTCTCGATCTCCTCCACCATCTCGTCGGTCGTCTCGACCTTCCGGATGAGCCGTGACGAGACGCCCCAGGACAGCGCGAGGCGCCGCCGCACCGCCGCCGAGGGGGTGAAGGCGACGATCGACACGTCCGGCCGCGCCTGCGAGATCAGGCGTGCCGAGAAGCCGGACTGGGTGAACGCGACGATCGCGCGCGCGCCGAGCGCGTGCGCGGCGGTCGCCGCGGCGTCCGCCACCGCCTCGGGGAAGCCGACGCCGACGCGATCCAGGCGGCGCCGACGCGTCTCGTCGCCGACCACGGCGCGCTCGGCGCGCTCCGCGACGCGCGCCATCACCTCGACGGCCCGCGCGGGATAGCGCCCGGTGGCCGTCTCCGCCGACAGCATGACCGCGTCGGCGCCGTCGAGGATCGCCGCGGTCACGTCCGCCACCTCGGCGCGCGTCGGGCGCAGATGCGTCACCATCGACTCCAGCATCTGTGTGGCCACGATCACGGGTATCTTCGCCCCGCGCGCCTGCCGGACGATCTCCTTCTGGATGTGCGGCACCTCCTCCAACGGCACCTCGACGCCGAGATCCCCGCGCGCCACCATCACGGCGTCCACCGCGCCGAGGATGCCGGGCAGGTCGTCGAGCGCCTCGTGCCGCTCGAGCTTGGCGACGATCGGCAGCGCGGCGCCGTCGGCGGCGAGGCACGCGCGCACCTCGGCGACGTCGGCCGCCGAGCGGACGAACGAGACGGCGACGAAGTCCACGTCGTGCGAGATGCCGAAGCGCAGATCCTCGCGGTCCTTCGCGGTGAGGCAGGACGCGGGCATCGGCACGCTCGGCAACGAGATACCCTTGTGGTCGCTGAGACGGCCCCCGGCGACGACGCGGCACCGCACCTCGTCGGCGGTGACCTCCTCGACGCGGAGCTGGATCAGGCCGTCGTCCATCCAGATCGCGTCGCCGACGCGCACCTCGCTCACGTACTCCGCCGGCGAGACGGCGACGCGCTCCGCCGTCCCGACGCAGGGCGACAGCGAGAGCGTGAACGTCTGGCCCACGTCGAGATCTACGCGACCGCCGCCGCCCGCGCCGAAGGTCCCGAGCCGGATCCGCGGCCCCTGGAGGTCCTGCAGGATGGCGAGCGGCCGGCCGCTCCACTCCTCGATCTCGCGCAGGCGGCGGATCACCGCGGCGTGCTCGTCGTGGGTGCCGTGCGAGAAGTTGAGCCGCGCGACGTCCATGCCGGCCGCGACGAGCGCCGAGAGCCCCGCGGCATCGGCCGAGGCGGGCCCGATCGTGCAGACGATCCGCGTCCGGCGTCCGGTCACGCGATCCTCAGCGCCAGCTTCAGAAACTGGCCCGTGTAGGAGCGCTCCGCCTGGCGGGCCACCGTCTCCGGGGTACCGGTCGCGACCACGCGCCCGCCCTCGTCCCCGCCCTCCGGCCCGAGGTCGATGACCCAGTCGGCCGTCTTGATCACGTCGAGGTTGTGCTCGATGATCACGATCGTGTTGCCCTGCTCCACGAGGCGGTTGAGGACGTCGAGCAGCCGCTGGATGTCGGCGAAGTGCAATCCGGTCGTCGGCTCGTCGAGGATGTAGAGCGTTCGACCCGTGGCGCGGCGCGACAGCTCCGTCGCCAGCTTCACGCGCTGGGCTTCGCCGCCGGAGAGGGTCGTCGCGGATTGTCCGAGACGGATGTAGTCGAGGCCCACGTCATCGAGCGTCCGGAGCTTTTGCCGGATCGCGGGCACCGGCTCGAAGAACGCGAGCGCCTCGCGGACCGTCATGTCGAGCACGTCGGCGATCGACGCCCCCTTGTAGCGCACGTCGAGCGTCTCGCGGTTGTACCGCTTGGCCTTGCAGACGTCGCACGTGACGTACACGTCGGGCAGGAAGTGCATCTCGATCTTCACGAGCCCGTCGCCCTGGCACGCTTCGCAGCGGCCGCCCTTCACGTTGAAGGAGAAGCGCCCCGGCTGGTAGCCGCGCATGCGCGCCTCCGGCGTGCGCGCGAAGAGCGTGCGGATGAACGTGAAGACGCCGGTGTAGGTCGCCGGGTTCGAGCGCGGCGTGCGGCCGATCGGCGACTGGTCGATGTCCACGACCTTGTCGAGGTGCTGCGCCCCCTCGATGCGCGTGTGCGCGCCCGGCCGGCCCTGCGCGCGGTGGAGCATCTGCGCGAGCGCGCGATAGAGGATGTCGTTGACGAGCGTGGACTTGCCGGAGCCGCTGACGCCGGTCACGCACGTGAAGGTGCCGAGCGGGATCCGGACCGCCGGACCCTTGAGGTTGTGCTCGCGCGGCTCGTGGATCACGAGGAACTCGCCGCTCCCCTTGCGCCGCAGCGTCGGCACGGGGATCGAGCGCGCGCGCGCCAGGTACTGGCCCGTCAGCGACCTCGGGTTGGCCGCGATCTCGTCGGGCGTTCCCAGCGCGACGAGGTGGCCGCCGAGCTCGCCCGCGCCCGGCCCCAGGTCGATCACGAAGTCGGCCGACCGGATCGTCTCCTCGTCGTGCTCGACGACCAGCACGGTGTTGCCGAGGTCGCGCAGCCGGCGGAGCGTGTCGAGCAGCCGGCGGTTGTCGCGCTGGTGGAGCCCGATCGACGGCTCGTCGAGGATGTAGAGGACCCCGACGAGGCTCGAGCCGATCTGGGTGGCCAGGCGGATGCGCTGCCCCTCGCCCCCCGACAGCGTCGCCGCCGGTCGGTCGAGCGTGAGGTAGTCGAGCCCGACGTTCATGAGGAAGCCCAGCCGCTCGCGGATCTCCTTGAGCACGCGCCGGGCGATCGCGGCCTCGCGCTCGCCGAGGCGCAGCCCGTCGAAGAACTGCCCCGCCTCCTTGATCGTGAGGCGGCCCACGTCGGCGATCGAGCGATCGGCGACGCGCATGCCGAGCGACTCGGGGCGGAGCCGCGCGCCGCCGCACGCGGGGCACGGGCGCTCGGCCATGAACTGCTCGATCTCGCGCCGCGCGTCCTCGGACTGCGTCTCGCGGTACTTCCGCTCGAGCACCTTGACGACGCCCTCGAAGCCATCGCGCTCGCCGAGGAGAACGACGTCCCGCGCCGACTTCTTGAGCTTGGCCCACGGCACCTCGAGCGAGAACCGGTGGCGCCTGCCGAGGACCTGGAGCGTTTGTCTGAGATACGCGGTCTCGCGCCCCGCCCACGGCGCCAGCGCGCCCGCCTTGAGCGACTTCCGCTCGTCGGGCACGACGCGCTCGGGGTCGATCTCGAAGCGCGTGCCGATGCCGCCGCACTCGGCGCAGGCGCCGTAGGGATTGTTGAACGAGAACATGCGCGGGGAGACCTCGGGGAAGGAAATGCCGCAGTCGGCGCAGGCGAGGCGCTCGGAGAAGACCATCGAGTCGGGTTGGGCGAGACGCGCCTGTGTTGCTGGGGGGCGCGTACCGCTCCCCCCAGACCCCCCCGTTCGCGCGGCGCCGCTGCTACCGTCACCATCGGCCCCCGTTGCCGGTTCCACCTGTACCACGCCGTCGGCGAGGCGCAGCGCGGTCTCGAGCGAGTCCGCCAGGCGCGACCCGAGGTTCTCGCGCACGACGAGGCGGTCCACCACGACCTCGATCGTGTGCTTGCGGTTCCGGTCCAGCTCGATCTCCTCGCCGAGCTCGCGGACCGTGCCGTTCACGCGGACGCGCGAGTAGCCCTGGCGCTGCAGGTCGAAGAAGAGCTTCTTGTACTCGCCCTTGCGCCCGCGTATGACCGGCGCCAGCACGAGCAGCCGCGTGCCCGTCGGCTGCTGGAGCACGCGGTCCACCATCTGCTGCACGGTCTGCGCCGCGATCACCCGGTCGCACGACGGGCAGTGCGGGACGCCGACGCGCGCGTAGAGCACGCGGAGGTAGTCGTAGATCTCCGTGACGGTGCCGACGGTCGAGCGCGGGTTCTTCGAGGTCGTCTTCTGCTCGATCGAGATCGCGGGCGACAGCCCCTCGATCGAGTCCACCTCGGGTTTCTCCATCTGCTCGAGGAACTGCCGCGCGTAGGCGGAGAGGGACTCGACGTAGCGCCGCTGCCCTTCGGCGTAGATGGTGTCGAAGGCGAGCGAGGACTTTCCGGAGCCCGACAGGCCCGTGATGACGACGAGCTGGTCACGCGGGATCTCGATGTCGATGTTCTTGAGATTGTGCTCCCGCGCCCCACGAACGATGATCCGACGCCCGTTGCCAACCCTCCACGCCCCCGCGGCCCGCGCGACGAGCCACGCGAGCGGCGCCGCCGCCAGCGCCGGCGCCTCCCCGAGCCCCTCCGCCCACGGCGGCAGCCCGCCCCGGAGGTCGAGGACCGCGAGGGCCGCCCACGCGAAGACGCCGATCCAGGCGCCGGCCGTCGCCGACGCCGCGTCGCGCGCGCCGAGCGCCGGCGCGGCCCACGCGGCGGCCGCCAATCCCCAGCCGAGCAGCAGGGCGCGCCACGGATCGAGGGGCCAGAGCGCTCCAACGCCTGCGATCACGAGGACGCCGAGCCAGGCCATCTCCCGCCTCGGACCGAGCGGCCCGGCGAGGCGCCCGAGGAACGCGTGGGCGGCGGCCAGGAGGAGCGCCACCAGCCCTCCGCAGGCGAGCGCAGCCGCAAGGCCGCCGCCGGAGCCGACCACCGGCGCCGGGAGTCCGGCGAACACGGCCCCGTCGGCCCGGCCGAGGAGCAGCTCGGGAGCGGCGGCGGCGTAGATGCCCCAGGAGGCGGCGGCCAGCGGCAGGGCGAGCACGCTCGCGATCGCCGCGAGCGCGTCCGCGCGCGTGAGCGCGGACGCGCGCGCGAGGGCCGCGGCGCCGACGACGAGCGTCACGAAGCCGCCGAGCCACGCGACGAGCCGCCGCGGCCGGAGACGTTCGATCGGATCGGCCCACGCGGCGCCCGAGATCGGCGCGCCGGGCACCCGCGCCCCCGCCTCGAACCTCACGCGCGCCCCCGCCGCGAGCGTGAGCCGGTCCCCGGGCCGCAGCGCGAGCGTGTCGCCCGGGGCGAGGCGCCATTCACGGGTCGTCGTCCGCGCCTGCTCGCGCTCGACGACGCGGAAGACGCCGGCCGCCATCGCCGTCACCCGCTGGCCCTCCGCGAGCTCGACGGTGGTGCGCCGGTCGACGCGTCCGCCCTCGTCCACCCATGCTCCGTGCGACCCGAAGCGGAACGCGGGGCGCGCGGCGGCGTCCGCCCACGCGCGCCACGGCGGCATCTTCGTCGTGGCGCCGACGAGGAGCGTGGCGCCGACGAGGGCCACGAGCCCGAGCGGGAGCAGCAGCGCCCAGCGCGCCCCCGGCAGGAGCGCGGGCAACGCCGCGAGCGCGCCGACGACGACGACGCCCTGCCAGCGCGCGGCGCCGAGGGCCGAGGCGACGTCACCCGCGGCGAGCAGCGACGCGGCGGTCACGAGCCCGGCGCACGCGAGCCGGACGGGTATCACGATCGAGCGGGCGGGCACGGGCGTGCGCCGCCCGGACACGAGGAGTGCCACGAGCGGGGCGAGCGCCGCGGCGAGGACGAGGAACGGCGCGTCGGCGTCACCCCGGGCGACGCGCCCGGCGAGCACCACCGCGAGCGCCGGACAGGCCCACGCCGCGACAACGCTGAAGCCCGTCATTCGGGCGGCGACGGCGGCAGCAGCAGAACGGCGGCGACGACGAGCGCCGCCGCGAGAGGCGCGGCGAGCACGGCGTACCACCAGAGCAGACCGACGCCCGCCAGCCGAACGGCTCCGGCGGACGACAACGCCAGCGGCGGCGCCAGCAACAGCAGGGTCAGCACGATGACGATCGCCGCGCGCCGTGCCGACACCGCGCGATTATAGCGCCGATTATTTCACGGGATCGCGACCGAATCGGTATGCTGGAACCCGGCATCCAAATGCGAGACATGACGGACCGGATCGATCGCGTGCTGGTGGTGACGGCGCACCCGGACGACTCCGAGTTCGGGGCCGGCGGCACCGTGGCGCGGATGACGAAAGACGGGTGCGAGGTCACGTACGTGGTCGTGACCAACGGCAACAAGGGCTCGAGCGACCGCACGATGACCTCTGCGCGCCTCATCGGCATCCGCGCGGAGGAGCAGCGCGCCGCGGCGCGCGTCCTCGGCGTCGCGCGCGTCGAGTTCCTCGGGTATCCGGACGGCGAGGTCGAGGACACGCGCGGGCTGCGCCTGGACGTCGCGCGGCAGATCCGCCGGTGGAAGCCCGACCTCGTGATCTGCCAGAGCCCGAAGCGGACCTACAACCTCGGCGCGTCGCACCGCGACCACCGCACCGTCGGCGGCGTGGTTCTCGACTGCGTCTACCCGCTCGCGCGCGATCACCTGGCGTTCGCCGAGCTCCTCCCGGAGTACGAGCCGCACAAGACACGCGAGGTCTACGTCATGCAGTGGGAGAATCCGCAGCTCGTATCGGACATCTCGGACGTCATGGACCTCAAGCTCAAGGCCCTCGCCTGCCACGCGAGCCAGTTCAAGGACTTCGGCCAGCTCGAGAAGCGCGTGCGCGAGCGCTCGGCCGAGCTCGGCCGGCCCAAGGGCTTCGCCTACGCGGAGGCCTTCGACCGGATCGTCCTCAACCGCTGAGCGTGAGCGCCCTCGAGAACGCGACGGTCCAGCGCGTCCGGGCGGCCCTCGAATCGCTCGGGCTCGGCCACGAGGTCGTGGCGCTCGAGCGCTCATGCCGCACCGCCGCCGACGCCGCGCGCGCGGTCGGCTGCGAGGTCGGCCAGATCGTGAAATCGCTCGTCTTCAAACTCGGGCACACGAACCAGGCGCTGCTCGTCCTCACGAGCGGCGCCAACCGCGTCGACGAGGCCAGGCTGTCGACGCTCGTCGGCGAGCCGATCGGCAAGGCCGACGCCGACTTCGTTCGGGAGCAGACGGGCTTCGCGATCGGCGGCGTCGCCCCCATCGGCCACGCGCGTCGGCTCGCGACGCTCATCGACCAGGATCTGCTCGCGTGGCCGGAGATCTGGGCCGCCGCCGGGCACCCCAACACGGTGTTTCGGCTCGTGCCACAGGATCTCGTGCGGATGACCGGCGGCCGCATCGTCGCCGTCGCGTAGCGCCAAAGTAACCCGCGCCGGCCCCCGGCACGGACGGTAGAATACCGACCGCCGCGTGGGCGCCGCCGTCGACCGCGGAGCTGCAGGCGCTCGTGGAGGCGCTCACCACGCCCGAGATGGAGGGCCGGCGCTCGGGCACGCCCGGCGGCGAGCGCGCGGCGCGACAGATCGCCGCGTGGCTGACCGCCGCCGGAGTGCGCCCCGGTGGCGGCGACGGCGGGTTCTTCCAGTCGTTCCCGGTCGGCTCGACGATCCGCGTCGACCCGGCGTCCTCGCTCGAAGCGACGGCGCCCGCACGACGCGCCTTCCAGCTCGGGCGCGAGTGGACGCCGCACGGCGGCTCGCTCGTCGCCGCGGTCGAGGGGCCCGTCGTCTTCGTGGGCTACGGCGTCGAGGTCGCCGATCTCGGCTGGGACGATTATGCCGGGACCGACGTGCGCGGCGCCGTCGCGCTCGCGCTCGACGGCGCGCCGCCGCACCTCGGCGCACGGCGCGTCACGCGGCTCGACAAGCTGATCCTCGCGCGGCGACACGGCGCCGCCGCGCTCCTGCTCGTCGCCGACGCGCTCCCCGCGCCGTCCGCGACGGCGGCGTCTGTCGCGCTCGTCTCCGGCACCGTCACGCGCGCGGCCGCCGACGCGCTGCTGGCGCCCGCGGGCGCCGACACGATGACCCTCGCCGCGCGGATCTCGGACCGGCGCGCGCCGGCGTCGCTCGTCTCGCCGGCGCGTGCGCGGGTGTCGGCGGCCCTGGCGCGCGAGCCGGTACCCGGGCTCAACGTGATCGGCGTGATCCCCGGAACGGACGCGACGCTCGCGAACGAGGCGCTTCTGCTCGGCGCGCACTACGATCACCTGGGCCGGGTCGGCGGCGCGGTGCATCCCGGGGCCGACGACAACGCCTCGGGCACCGCCGTCGTCGTCGGGCTCGCGCGCGGGCTCGCGGCGTCGGGCGGACTCGCGCGAACGGTCGTCGTCGCGCTCTTCGGCGGTGAGGAGCTCGGACTGCTCGGCTCGGGCCATCACGTCCGGCACCCGACGGTGCCGCTCGACCGGACGGTCGCGATGCTCAACTTCGACATGGTGGGACGGCTGCGCGACGGCCGGCTGACGATCGCCGGCGTCGAGAGCGCGACCGGGCTGCGCGACATCGCGGCCCGGGCGGTCACCGGCGAGCGGCTCGCGCTCGACCTCCGCCCGAGCCCCTACGGCCCCTCCGACCACACGCGCTTCTACACCGAGGGTGTGCCGGTGCTGTTCTTCTTCACCGGCAGTCACGACGACTACCACCGGCCCACCGACACGGCCGACCGGATCAACGCGGCCGGCATGGCGCAGGTCGCCGCGGTCGCCGCGCGCGTGATCGACGAGCTCGACGCGGGCCCGCGGCCCGTGTATGCGAAGCTCTCGCGTCCGTCCCGGGAGGCGCGCGGGCGCGCCCCGGACCCGGGGGGCGCGTTCTTCGGCATCGGGGCCGAGCCGCCCGGCGAGTCCGACGGGCTGCGCCTCTCCGAGGTGATCCCGGACAGCGCCGCGGCGCGCGCCGGCCTGCGCGGCGGCGACGTCCTCGTGCGCTTCGACGGCGAGCCGATGGCGAGCTTCGACGACCTCCGGACGGTGCTCGGCCGGCGACGGCCGGGCGACACCGTGCACGTCGTCTATCTCAGGGATGGCGCCGATCACCGTGTCGCGGCGACGCTCGGCACGCGGCCCTGACATGACCGATCTCGATCCGACGCGCGCCGAGACGCTCACCGACGTCATGCGCCGTCGCACCGTGGCGAGCCCCGCGCAGCAATACTTCTCCCTCTTCGACGAGACGGTGACCTACGAGCGGCTGTGGACGCAGAGCGGGCGCTACGCCGCCGCCCTGTCGCGCGCGGGTATCGGCCCGGGCGACAAAGTCTGCCTGATCTACCCGACGTGCGCCGAGTTCTTCTACACGTTTTTCGGGGCGCTCCGGATCGGCGCCGTGCCCGTGCCGCTCTACCCCACGCTCGGCGTCGAGGCCACGGCGAACATCTTCCGCGACTCGGACGCGGTCGCCGTCGCGACGGTCGGCTGGTTCCGCCAGGGCGTCGACGAGTCCGTGGCCGCGGCACCGAACGTGCGCATGGTGATCGAGCCGAACGAGCTCGACATCGCGGCCGAGCCGCCGCCGCCGCACCCGGCGCGGCCCGACGACCTCGCGTTCCTGCAATACACCTCGGGCTCCACCGGCCACCCCCGCGGCGTGATGCTCACCCACGCCAACGTGGTGAGCACGTGCCGGTTCATGAGCGAGGCGGCGGGGCTCACGGCCGACGACCGGATCGTGTCGTGGCTGCCGCTCTACCACGACATGGGGTTGATCGGCTGCTGCTTCACGCCGCCGCTGACGGCGACGCCGCTCTGGCTCCTGCCTCCCGACCTGCGCAATCCACGCCAATGGCTCGAGCTGATCACGCGCGTGCGCGCCACCTTCACCGTCTCGCCCGACTTCGGCTACCGGAACTGTGTGCGCCACATCCGCGAGACGGCCGATCTCGATCTGACGTCGCTCAAGGCCGCGCTGTCCGGCGCCGAGCCGGTTCGGACGTCCACGATCGATGCCTTCGAGAGTCACTTCGGCCTCAAGCGGATCGTGCGGCCCTGCTACGGCCTGGCGGAGGCGACGCTCGCCGTCGCGATCTGGCCGCGCGCGTTGCCGCTGCGCACGGACCCGAGCGGCAGGTTCCTCTCGGTCGGCAAGCCGTGCCGGGGCGTGTCCATACGGATCATGGAGCCGAAGCCCGACGGCGACGCGCATGATGCCGTGCTCGGCGCGGGGGTGGAGGGCGAGATCTGCGTGAAGAGCCCGGGCGTGATGCAGGGCTATTACAACAACCCGGAAGCGACGCGGAGGGTGCTCTCGCCCGACGGCTGGCTCCGCACCGGCGACCTCGGCCTCGTGGACTCGGAGGGCTATCTCTTCATCACGGGACGTATCAAGGACGTGATCATCGTCGGCGGCGAGAACGTGCTGCCCGCCGACGTGGAGGAGGTCGTGGACCACGTACCGGGCGTCCGCTACTCCGCCGCGGTCGGCATCGACAGCGAGCGCACCGGCACCCAGCGCCTCTACGTCGTCGCCGAGGTCCGCGACGAGTCCGCCGCCGCGGACGCGCTCCAGCGACTGACGCGCGAGATCGTGACGCACGTCCACACGAGCCGCGGTCACCGCCCCGCGCGCGTGCTGCTCGTCCGCGCCGGGACCATTCCCAAGACCTCGAGCGGCAAGATCCAGCGCTCGCGCCTCGGGCAGATGATCCAGGCCGGCGAGCTGGCCGACCGAATCGTCCAGGGCGCCGGTCCGTGAACATCGGCTGCCACCTGCCCGTCTACGGCCCCGCGGCGACGCGCGACACCCTGCTCGGTGTGGCCCGCCGCGCGGAGACGCTCGGCTACGATTCGCTCTGGGTGAGCGACCACGTGATCGTGCCCTACCGCATCCGTTCGCGCTACCCGTACAACGCGACCGGCGACTTTCCGCTGCCGCCGTCGACCGACTTCGTCGAGCCCCTGACGACGCTCGCGCTCGTCGCGGGCGCCACCGAGCGCGTGCTGCTCGGCACGACGGTGCTCGTGCTGCCGCACCGCCATCCCGTGCTCGCCGCCAAGATGCTCGCGACGCTCGACCACCTGGTGCCGGGGCGCGTCGTCCTCGGCGCCGGCGTCGGCTGGATGCGGGAGGAGATCGAGCTCTTCGGCGTCCCGTACGCGCGGCGCGGCGCGTGGAGCGACGAGGCGCTGCGCCTCATGCGCGCCTGCTGGACCGAGGAGCGCGTGTCGTTCCGCGGCGAGTTCTTCCGCGTGGAGGACGTCGCCTGCTTCCCCCGCCCGAGGCGCCCGATCCCCGTGTGGATCGGCGGCCACACGCCGCGCGCGCTGCGGCGCGTCGCGGAGCTCGGCGACGGCTGGCACGCGGCGTTTCCGACGCCGCAGGCGCTCTGCGAGGGGTGGAAGGCGCTGGAGGAGGCGTGCCGCACGGCGGGACGCGATCCGACGTCGCTCACGCTCAGCACGCGGATGGGTCTCTCGGCGAAGCGCCCGGCGGCCGAGCTGATCGCCGAGCTCCGCGCGCTCCGCGATCTCGGCGTCGCGCACGTGATCGTTGAGACCGCCGCCCGCGACCTCGAACAGATGACGGGGACACTCGAGCGCTTCGCCGCCGAGGTCCGCGCCAAGCTGTAGATCCAGATGCCGACCGCGGAGGAATGGGCGCGCGGCGCCCCGACGCCACGAACTGGTCACCCACCGAGATCGTCTGTCACCTGCGACGAGCTGACGATTCTCGTGGTCGGCGCAAGCCTGGACGCGCTGTCGCGCTGGCGGATCGACGACAACCACATGGCTCAGCTCGCGCGCGCGCTCGACGGCCGGGCTTGATCACGAACTCACCCCGCGTTTCGCCCGGGAAAGATTCGCCTTGACAGCCTTCAGCGTGGGGGGCCGCCGTGTTCCCGCAGCGCCTTGCAGATACCGGCCCTGCGATCCGCGCTGGGCGGACCTCGATCGTCTGGGCGACGAGATCGCCGAGCTCTCCGCGCACCTCGACGCCGCCACCGCGCACCTCCTCGACCTCATCCGCGAGTTCGATGCGCGCGGTGGGTGGAACACCGGCTTCCGCTCCTGCGCCGCCTGGCTGAGCTGGCGCGTCGGGCTCGCCCCGGGCGCGGCCCGCGAGCACGTGCGGGTGGCGCGCGCCCTGGGCACACTCCCGCTGCTGGCTCGTGCTCTCGCCTGCGGCGAGCTGTCGTACGCCAAAGTGCGGGCGCTCACCCGCGTGGCCACGCCCGAGACCGAGGAGCGGTTGCTGGCGGTGGGGCGCGCCGGCACCGCCGAGCACGTCGAACGGATCGTGCGCGGCTGGCGACGAATGGACCGGAAGGCCGAGGCCCGCGAGACCGCCCGGCAGCACGCGAGCCGGGCGCTCCACGTGTATCAAGACGAAGACGGCATGGTGACGGTGAGAGGGCGGCTCACGCCCGAGGTCGGCGCGCTCCTCGTGCAGGCGCTGGCCGCGGCCCGCGAGGCGCTGTATCAAAAAGCGCACGAAAACGTTCCCGCGGGAACGCCTACGACGGAAGCGCCGGCGATGGAAACGCCAACGATGGCCCAGCAGCAGGCCGACGCGCTGACGCTGCTCGCGGAGACGGCTCTGCACCACGGCATCGACCCGGGCGCCCCGGGGGAGCGCTACCAGGTGGTAGTCCACGTCGATGCCGAGGTCCTCGCGGACCTCGAGCAGCCCGGCCAGTCCGTCCTGGAGGACGGCGCGCGCGTTCCCGCGGGAACGTCCCAGCGCGACGATTCCCCCGGCGTTACGGCGGGCGCTCCACCATCGGGACCGCGGCTGCCGCTTCCCGGGCTGTGGCGTGGCGTTCGGCCAGGGCCATCACATCCGCCACTGGGCGCATGGCGGCCCGACGACGCTGTCGAATCTCGCGCTGCTCTGTCGCCGGCACCACCGCGCCGTCCACGAGGAGGGTTTCCAGTGTGAGCGGCAGCCCGACGGCGAGCTTCAGTTCCGCGTAGGCTGGGCCATCGACGTCCTGCATCCGTTGGCTTCGACCTCGGGGGCATCCATCATTGAATCACTTGATCCGCACGGCTCAGCAGCGCCCGCGGAATCGTCAGCCCGAGCGCCTTCGCCGTCTTGAGGTTGATGACAAGCTCGAACTTCGTCGGCTGCTCGACGGGCAGGTCGCCGGGCTTGGCGCCCGGCCGAGGAACGTCAAGCCCGTGATGTTCCGGCCGGGCCGCGCCAGGCTCGCGACGAATCCATCTGCGATGGGATCAACCATGGTCGGCGCGACGATGGGGATGGTGTTGGTCGCCCGCTGCGCGGCACGCGCGGCGGCCGTACTCCCCGCGAGGATGAGGTCTACCTTCACACGAATCTGCCCCTCCACGTAGCCGTGCGCGCGCAGCTCTTGCCAGAAGGCATCGATCACCGCTCGGGTCTCCGGGGCGTCGAGCGAGCCGGTCACCAGCCAGCCGGAAGGCTGCCAGTGCGCCGAGGAAGGCGCGCCGCGTGTCGCCGGAGGTCACTCGAGCTCCGGGATCACCCACTTCGGCCGGCGGCCGGCGGCGACGCGCTGGATGTTGTCGAAGCCGTTCCGGAACCGCGCCCGCCAGTTCTCCCACGTCGGCCCCGCCGAGTGCGGCGTGAGGGTGACGTTCGACAGCCCGAAGAGCGGGTGCTTCGGCGCCGGCGGCTCGTCCACCAGCACGTCGAGGCCGGCGCCCGCGATCTTCTCCTCGGTCAGCGCCCGGTGGAGCGCGGTCTCGTCGACGACCGGGCCCCGGCAGGTGTTGACGAGGATCGCGGACGGCTTCATCAGGCCGAGCTCGCGCGTCGAAATCATGGACCGCGTCGTCTCGTCGAGCGGCACATGCAGGCTCACTACGTCCGAGGTCCGGAGCAGCTCGTCGAGAAGGACGAACCGGACGCCGAGGGCGTCCTCCGCGTCCTCGCTGAGGCGCGCGATGTCGTAGTACTGGACGGACATGTCGAACGCCGCCGCGCGGCGCGCCACCTTCTTGCCGATGTTGCCGAGCCCGACGATGCCGAGCGTGCGGCCTGCCAGCTCCCGGATGCGCTCCGAGGCAGGGTCGCCGGCGCGCCACTTGCCGGCGACGACGTTGTTGTGGTGGTAGACGAGGCGCTTCAGCACGGCGAGCATGAGCAAGATCGCGTGCTCGGCGACGGCGATGGCGTTGGCGCCACCGTTGTTCGCCACCGGCACCTTCGCCTTCCGGGCGGACTCCACGTCCACGCGGTCGTAGCCGGCGCTCAGGAGCTGGACGAGGCGGAGCTTCGGCGTGGAGCGGAAGAACTCGCTGCCCATCTGGCGCGCGAGCCCCATGTAGTACTCGGCGTCGGCGGCCGCCTCGTAGAACTCGGGCGTGCCGGGATCCACGACCACGAGCTCGAATCCGGTGGGCGTCATCGAGCGCGCCAGCTCGAGGACCACGTCGGGCTGCTTTGGGGAGAACAGGATTTTCGTCATGGTCATGCCAGCGGGACGGTCGTCGTCACGACGGGCTCTCCGCCGAGGACGCGCGTGGTATGCCCCTGCCCCGTCGTGTCCTCGACGAGCCGGGCGTCACCCGGGCCGAAGACGTGCTTGGTGCCGTCGCCGAGACCGATCTCGAGCTGGCCGCTCAGGATGATCACGAACTGGCGACGCGGCGCCGGATGCCAGTCGAGGAACCGGCCCACCGGCCACACGCTGAACGAGATCTGCGTCGCCTTGAGGCCCTTCGTCCAGTCGGAGGCCCCGGCCAGGTCGACCGGCTCGACGTGTGACTTTCCATCGGATCCCGTGAACAGCCGAAACGTCGCCATCACACTCTCCTGTTGAGGTGGTTTAGTGGCAGGCCGGACCGCGGCCACTCGAAGGACACGAGCGTGCCGCCGAGGGACAGGGTCGCGTACGCGGTCCGGAGATCCGTCCCGCCGAAGCAGACGTTCGTGACCATCATGTCGGGCAGCGTGTACTGGTCCACGCGGCTGCCGTCCGGCCAGATGTCGCTGACGGCGCCGGTGATCAGCGTCGCCGCGCAGATATGGCCGGCGGAGTCGACGGCGAGCGAGTCGAACATCTGATAGCCACCGAGCCCCACGACCACGGTTCCCTTCTCGCCCCGGTACGGACCGTTGGCCGACTCGATCTGACCCGGGCCCGACAGGCGAAACGCCCAGCAGCGCGCCGTCGGCGTCTCGACGACGTAGAGCGTCCGCTCGTCCGGCGAGAGCCCGATGCCGTTCGGGCGCTCGAGCGGAAAGATCGCCTCACGGATCATCGA
>WNGG01001995.1_pt1 | contig 23639 bp, 17 predicted proteins | sample 5400661 | NCBI WGS metagenome assembly WNGG01 (sample SAMN13153372, study PRJNA577476) | soil metagenome | isolation source: 100 cm soil or saprolite under Garry oak tree replicate 1 | place: USA:California | collected 2016-06-15
TTCAGCTGAATTCACTGAGCGCGAGCTGGATGGTCTTTTCCGAGGGATTCTCCAAGACCGGTTTTCAGAGGCTCTTGAAACGCGCGTTCGATATCAGCGTAAGCGGAGCGATGTTGGTCGCCACCCTGCCGGTCATGTTGATCGCGGCGCTGGCTATCTGGCTCGAGACCGGCCGGCCGATTCTGTATCGCCAGAAGCGGGTCGGTGAATCCGGGCAGGTATTCGAAATCTTCAAATTTCGCAGCATGCGTGTCGACGCGGAGAAGGACGGCGTCGCGCGATGGGCCAAGAAAAACGACGATCGCATCACGCGGGTGGGGAAATTCGTCAGATTGACGCGCGTGGATGAGTTGCCTCAGCTCATCAACGTCATGCGCGGCGACATGAGCTTCGTCGGCCCGCGTCCGGAACGGCCACCGTTCGTGCACGAACTCAGCCGGAAAGTGCCCTTCTACGCAAGCAGGCACTCCGTGAAGCCGGGTATCACGGGTTGGGCGCAGGTTCGCTATCCCTACGGAGCGTCGGTGGACGACGCGGTGCAGAAACTGCAATTCGATCTTTACTATGTGAAGAACCACTCCCTGTTCCTGGATCTGGTTATTCTCTTACAAACGGCGCAGGTCGTTTTGTTTGGCCAGGGCGCCCGCTAGATGCTAAAGTCACGTCACCGTGGTTGGCACCGTTGCCTCGTTGTCGACTTGCCGGGGGCAGGCGACGAATCTCAGACCGAAACAACTGGGTTCCCGCGGGCGTTGAGATGAAACAGTGGTGCTGGGCTGCTGCGCTTGTGGTGACATTCATCGTGGCCGGTTGCGGGGATATGTCGCGGGTCCCGGGTCCCGCTGATGATACGGCTCAACGGTCCGCCAGCTTCGAAGCGAATTATCGTATAGGCGTAGACGACCGCGTGCAGATCGCAGTATGGCGCAACCCGGAGTTGTCGGTGACCGCACCGGTGCGGCCGGACGGAAAGATATCGGTCCCGATCATCGGTGATGTCGAAGCCGGCGGCCGCACGCCTAGCGAGGTCGCTGAAGTCATAAAGAAGCGGCTGTCCGAGTACATTCGCGAGCCCAACGTCGTGGTGATCCTCACGGAATTGCGCTCCCACGAATTCCTGTCGCGCGTGCGTGTGACCGGGGCGGTGCGCACCCCGCGCTCGATGCCCCACCGCCAGGGAATGACCGTGCTCGACGCGGTACTCGAGTCGGGCGGAGTAAATGACTTCGCCTCGCCCAATCGCAGCAAGCTGTACCGCAAGGTCAAGGACAAGACGGAAGTATTCGAGGTCGATCTTGGCGACATACTCAATAAGGGCCGGCTTGAGTCAAATTACCCCCTCAGGCCGGGAGATGTGATCACCGTTCCCGAGCGTCTGTTCTAGGGTCGCCTGCCACCCCTTTCCCAGAAGAGCCCACACCGTGGAAATGAATCCAGAACAAACCGTCAAGTCGCTCTTTAACGAATCCTTCCACTCGCGCCGGTTGTTCGTGGCCTTATTCGTGGTTGTGAACTTAGTGGCGCTGGCGGCGGCATTCGTCTGGCCGAAGAGCTATACGTCGTCCACCAGCATACTCGTCGACGACAAGAACGTCATCCAGCCGCTGATGCTGGGGGCTGCAGTGGCGACCGATGTCGCCGACCGCGGCAAGAACGCGCGCGAGGTTATTTTCAGCCGCAAGATTATGGGCGGCGTTCTTGAGCAGGGAGGATGGATGAAGGACCGCCCTTCCTCCGTGGAGCAGGACCAGCTCATCGAGCAGATCAAGAAGCGCACGACGTTCTCCAACGCACCCGGCGGAGGCAAGGCGATCATCAACATCGACTACCGCGACGACCAGCAGCAACGCGCGTATCTCGTGACGAAAGCTTTTGCGGAACTGTTCATCGCCGAGGTTGTCGCCGAGAAGAAAACCGAGATTCTCGCGGCATTCGAATTCATCGACAAGCAGGCGCAGGAGTACCAGCATAAGCTCACCATCGCCGAAGACGAACTCAGACAGTTGCGGGCGTCGAACCTGGATGCACGCCCCGGTGGCGAAGCCGAACTTAGCGCGCGGCTGATTGCGCTCAATACCCGTATCGAGAATACGACCCTGGAGCTGCGGGAGGCCGAGATGAAGCGCGCGTCGCTCGAGCGGCAGGTGCAGGGCGAAGCCGAAGTGACCGTTTTGGCTACCCGTGAAGGACAGTTCCGGGCGCGCATCGCCGAATTGCAGGCGAAGCTCGATACGCTGCGGCTGGCCTTCTACGATACCTATCCGGACATCGTTCAGCTCAAGAACCAGATCCAGGATCTCAGGGCCGAAGCCGGTGTCCAGCGCGAGCGCCGCGAGAAAGCAAAGCCGTCGGAGCACATGGATCCGGACGAAACGGTGGTGAACAATCCGGTCTATCAGCAGCTGCGCCGCGAATTGTCGCAAAATCAGCTCACGATCGACGCGCTGAAATCGCGTATCGCCGAGGCGCAGCGGCTATTGCGGGAAGAGACCAATCGGAGCAAGGACCTGCACGGCGGGGATGCGCGCCTGGCCGAACTCACGCGCGATTACCAGATCAACCGCGATATCTATCAGGACCTGCTGCGTCGGCGCGAGCGGGCGCGGGTTTCGATGAATCTGGATAGCGACAGCTTGGGATTGACTCTCAAGATTCTGGAGCCCGCGGCCCCCTCGCCGCCGGCGAGCGGGCCGCGTTTCTGGCAATTCGTTTTAGGCGGTCTTGCGCTCGGCATCCTGATTCCCCTCGGGCTGCTTTACTCTCGAGTGCGATTCGATCCTCGTGTTCGGATGGCAAACGCGATTTCGCGTAAACACGGCGTCCCGATCGCGGCAATCGTGCCTCATCTTTGGAGCCCAGAGGCCCTCATCGGTTTGCGTAAAGAACTGGCGATACTGGCGCTGGTTGTTTCCGCCACAGTTGCCCTTTCGGCGACGCTCTCCGTAGTGCGTTTGCTGGGAGTGTTGTGACATGAGCAAGATCGAGAAGGCGCTGAAAAGAGCTGGAGACGAACGGGGGAATCTCCAGCTCGTGGCTGCCGCGGCTGCAGGAGGAAGGCCCGCGTCGTGGACGGCCCTCGTGGGGCAGCAGATCGAGAATCCCGAAACCATCTCTCGCATGGCCGAGAACGAGCGCAGGCTGCTGAGCGCGGCCGAGCTCTGGAAGCGAGGCATCATCCACCCCCAGCATACCGAGGAGCCTGCAGTCCAGGTGTTCCGCGAGCTGCGAACCAAGATCATTCAACAGAACCATGGACAAAACGCCGTCATTCTCGTTGTCGCGGTGAGCAAAGGGAACGGCGCCAGTTTCATCGCACGGAACCTCGGGGCAGCGTTTGCCTTCGATTCGGCGAAGACGGCCTTGCTCGTCGACTGCAATCTCAGAAATCCGAGTGTTCACCGACTCCTTCCTGACCCGTTGCTGCCCGGACTGGCGGATTACTTTGACAATCCGAAGATCGGCGTATCCAAGATCATCCACCCGGTAGGTATAGCGCGCTTTCGCGCGATTCCGACCGGTGGATTGCGCGAGATTCCGGCGGAGTATTTCGTTTCCATGAAAATGCGGGACCTGATGGATTCCCTGCGCGAACGCCACCTCGACCGCTTCATCATCCTCGATGGCCCCCCGATGTCGGATATCGCCGATGCCCGGATTCTCTCCGAAATGTCCGACTACGTGCTCGTCGTTGCGCGCCACGGACGCGCCACGAACGCGCAGATCGAGAGCGGCCTGAGCGCAATCAGCAACAAGAAACTGCTTGGCATTGTCTTCAACGACGAACCGCGGATTCCCTGGACTCGCTGACCCCAATGCCTCCGGCGCCCGGAAACAGCGCTCGCGGCAACCGGTTCCGGCGCCGGCGTCGGCAGTCCGCGGGGACTCCCGGGCGAGCGATGCGTGTCGCGCAAGCCTCCACTGGCTGGAGGCCTGCTGGTTTGCAGCGCTTTTCTTTACCTGTCCGGGCTGCGCCCCGGCCCTGGCCGGCCAGTATGACTATGGAGCGGGGTTTGCGCTGACGCACGACAGCAATATCACGCGAACGTCCACGGACCCGCGCGCCGAATGGACGGAAGCGCTGTTCGCCGGTATCGCCTACGCAGAACGCACCGTTGACCTCACTGCGCGGCTTCTTGCGCAGGTGGAAAGGCGGGACTTCGTCCGGAACACCTACCGGGACGACACGGGCTATTTCCTGAACGGGGCGGCTGTCTGGACCATAACGCCGCAGCAGCTTTCCTGGACGGTGGAGGATATCGCGACCGAGTCGCTCCTCAATCTTACGGCCCCGGACACACCAGCCAACCGCACCAAGACCAATTCCCTGAGCACCGGACCGGAATTCGCTTTTCGGCTTAATCCAGTGAACCAGCCGATTATCGGCGCCAGATACGGTCGCTACGATATCCAGGGCCCTGGAGACAACCAGCGCTACACAGGGTACGCGCGCTGGTTGCACCGATTGTCGGAGCCTGAAAAACTGTCTCTCAATTATGAGGTGACACGCGTGGATTTCACGCCCCCGGCGCTCTTCCCGAATTTTCTTCGACAGGATCAATTCCTGGGCTACGAAACGCTTTCACCGCTCAACAGTCTTATTTTCGAGGCTGGTACCACGCGTGCCCAGCGATATGGCGGTGATCAAACGAATGGACGGCTCGTCCGTCTGGCGGCGTTGCATGCGCTGACGTCCGAGACCGCGGTGCGACTGAACCTCTCGGACCAGATCTCGGATACCGCGACCGATCTTATCCGTGGGGTAGCCCGGGTGACTTCGACGATGACTCCCGCGACTCCGTTTGAGTCAGCCGCCGCAGTACCGCTCACGGGATCCAACGTGGCCACGGGAGACGTGTATCGCGGCCGGCGAGGCGAACTCATCTACGTTACGCAGGGCGGACGCATCGGATACAACGTGCAGGGATACGCGCGGCGCGTCGACTTCGTCACTCTGGAGCAGAACTACCGCGAAGTGGGCGGCAACGTGAGCCTGACCTGGACCCAGACCGATACGGTGCGCGTCTACGCCTATGCGGACTACCTGAAGCGTACATTCCCGAGTCTGGCGCGTACTGTTCCGGATCCGATTCTCGGTCCGAATTTCGACGAGCGGGACACTTACCGCACCGCCGCCCTGGGCGTAACTTATCGACTTACGCCCAAGCTGTCCGTCTCGGCCGAGGGAAGACGCCAGGAACGCGACAGCAAACTTCCCCCCGATGTTCCCTCGCATGATTTCGTGGACAAGCGTTTCATGCTGGTTTTGGGCTATAGTACCGGGCCGCTCTACACTGCCTCATCCAGGCGCTAAACGGAAATGTATCTCAAGCATTTCGGTCTGAAGGCACAACCGTTCCAGCTCACGCCGGACATCGGGTTTCTGTTCATGAGCGAGGCCCACACTCGCGCCAAGGCGTACATGGATTACACCGTGTGGAATCGCGAAGGCTTCGTGGTGATCACCGGAGAAATCGGCTGCGGCAAGACCACGCTTATCCAGAAGGTCCTGTCGGAACTCGACGAGAACGTGGTCGTTGCGAAGATATTCCAGACGCAGCTTGACGAAGTGGAGTTTCTGCAAGCGATGCTCGTGGATTTCGGACTCAATCCGTTCAATGCGAAGAAAGTTGAGCTGCTCGACATGCTCAATACCTTCCTATTGGAGCAGTTCGTGCAGGGCAAGCAGATCGTGCTGATCGTCGATGACGCGCACAATCTCAGCACGAAAGTGCTCGAGGAAATACGCATGCTCGCGGGGCTCGAAACGCGCAAGGAAAAGATCCTGCACGTGATCCTCGTCGGGCAGCCGCAGCTCAACGAGATCCTCGACCGTCCGGACATGGAGCAGTTGATTCAGCGCGTGAAGCTGCGCTACGACATCCCACCCCTGAGCGAGCAGGAGGTCAGCCAATACGTCCTCTTTAGGCTGAGCACCGCAGGGGCGGGGGACCGTATGCTGTTCCTGCCGGGGACCTTTCCCGTTGTCTACAAGTACGCTGGGGGTACCCCGCGCCTGATCAACACCCTGTGCGATGCGGCACTGACCTGCGGTTATGCCGACAACCTCCCGAGAATCACGCCGACGCTGGTCGAGGCAGCCGCGGGCGAACTTCAATGGCCTTCCTACTCCGAACGCGTCAGCCAACGTCGCCAGAAGGCGGCCCCAAGCCTCTTTGATGGTGGGCTGCACGAGGTCCTGAGTGAGCAGTCGCGGTCGTTGGCGACAATCGCCGAGCAAGTCGGTAAGCTCGAGAACCTGCCGCCGATACTCGCCGCCATCAGAGTGAGCCTGGCGGCAATCGAGACGTCCCTGCGGAACTTTGTCCAAAGGGGAGCGGGGGAACCGAATTCTGAACCGACTTCCAACCGCCGAAAAAATACCGGCTGACATACCCATCCTACGGGCTCTGGCCGGAGCGCGCGGTCGCCGCAATCGCCGGCCTGCCGCCGAACAATTTTGCCGAGAACGTGAATTCTGTCCGCACAACGAATGCATGGGAGTATGACAAGTGCATAAAGGGTGCTTCAATTGCACGTTCGGGAGGAACGAGCACGAGATCAGGCACCGGCGATTTTCGCAGGGAAATGGAACCGAAGGGACCGCGCGAAGGAAACGACATGGAGCACGCACAACACTCTCCCGCGCGGCGGATTGCGAGAGCCCCGTCCGACGCTATTCAGGTGCGCTGCTGCTATGGGCAATTTCCAGCTTGTTCATTGCCTGCGGGGGGGGCAGCGGTCCTGGTCCTACCGGTCCCGTCGTCACGACGACACCCAACACCGCTATCCTGACGTGGGATGCCGTGACAGATCCAAATATTCTTGGTTACCGAGTCTATTACGGTACCGCGCCTGGAACGTATATCCAGCCCTTTACGAACGGGCTGGATGTGGCTGTCCCCACCACGACGTTGACAGGACTGACCAGCGGGATGACGTACTATTTCGCGGTAACGGTTGTTGATACGTCTACCCCACAGAGAGAAAGTACTTATTCGAACGAAGTTTCCGCGATCATTCGCTAATTTCGCCTAGGTGCGCCGAAGTGCAGAAAAACAGCCATCGCTTCGCTCTCCTTTGTGCTCCGTAGAAGCTGGAGGATTACGATGTACCCTGATACTCGCTCGACGATTCATGGCATGCGCATCTTCATTGCCTTCGTGTTGGGTCCTGCCTTGCTGTCGCTGTGGCCCGCGTCTGGCGAGGCGGCGCAGCTTCCGACTTTGCCGCAGACTTTCATAGATACGACGTATTCTCCGCCTTCTGGCAATACCATCGTCGTGAATGCCGGGGACAACTTGCAGACTGCGATCAATAATGCCGTGCTCGGCGATACCATTGTCCTAAAGGCCGGGGCTACGTTTACCGGCCCGTTCACGCTGCCGAATAAGACCTCCGGTTCTGGCTGGATATACATACAATCCAGCGCCTACGCCAGTCTCCCGCCTCCGGGGACGCGCGTTGCGATCAGCGACGCAACCAATATGCCGATCATTGAGGGTACAGCAGCGGGTACGTCGGCAATTTTTACAGCGGATACTGCACACCACTTTAGGTTCGTCGGGATACAGTTCCGTCCGAAGGCTGGCGACAACATATTTACTCTTATCAGCTTAGGAAACGCAGACACCTCCACTACCACGATGCCGCATGATATTACCTTTGACCGCTGCTATATCCACGGCGATCCCACAGTAGGAGGGACGCGTGGCGTTGCGATGAATGGCCCGAGCATCGCCGTGGTCGAATCCTATGTCTCGGACTTCAAGGAAACCGGCAACGATACACAGGCACTCTGGAGTTATAACTCTCCCGGCCCGCTGAAGATCGTCAATAATTATCTAGAGGCGTCAGGGGAAAATTTTATGAGCGGGGGCGCCGGACCCGCTATGGTGAACCTCGTACCTTCGGACATCGAGATTCGGCGCAATCATTTCGCCAAGCCATTGTTGTGGGTGCCCTTAACGTGGGGCGTCAAGAATCTATTGGAGTTCAAGAACGGACGGCGGGTTCTCGTTGAGGGAAATATTTTTGAGAACTGTTGGGCTTCCGCACAGAGCGGATTTGCGCTCCAGATTACGCCTCGCAACGATAACGGCACTTCGCCCTGGGAAGCTGTTCAAGATATTACGATCCGCTTTAACAAATTCATCAACGTTGGCCAAGGTATTGCCATGCTGGGGCGCGATAATGCTGGAGGACTGACTCTAATCGTAGAGAGGGTGTTGATCGAGAATAATCTCATCCTGATACAAGATATAGCCAGCGAAGATCATCGGCTGATGCAACTCGCCAACTCAACTACATTTTCCGCCGCTGGTCCGAACAACGTCACCATTCGGCACAACACCGGGCTCATCTTGAGCGTCGGCAGCGGCGGTCCCGGCGCCACGGCAGTAAGCGAAATGCTCGGGGTGAAGGCGGATCAGCTCGACTTCCGGGATAATTTGTTTTCAGCTGGAAGTGCTGGCTATGGATTCTTGGGGAGCGGCACCGCATCGGGAACGCCAACATTGACCGCTTACTATACCAATTACACGATGACTAACAATGCCTTCATCCAAGGAGTGGGTAGTTATCCGGCGAACAATTTCTTCCCAAGCAACAATGCAGCAGTTGGTTTTGTGAATTTCGCAGGGGGAAACTACGCGCTGGCGTCGACGAGCTCGCTTCACAATGCAGCGTCAGATGGAACAGATATCGGTGCGAATATTGCCGCGATTACGGCAGCAATATCGGGCGTGTCGAGTCTCGTCGCTCCCAGGAATCTGCGCGTCCAATAATATGGTTTACTTGTGAATTGACGGTACTATCTTCTGCGGCGTAACTGGCCGTCAATAATCGTCAAGCCATCTTCATAATTGATGGTGTGGGTGGAGACGATATTCTTGTCCCATTTTGGCTCCACTCTAGAAACTATTTTCTCTTCGTATTCGGTTTCCGTCAGTTTCGTTATTTCACAGATATTAAAGCCATACCCGTAATGTCCAGAGCAGTTCTGCGATGGCCTGTAGAGACGACCATTACGCACGAACAAACGACCCGCAGGACGCGCCGATCTTGCATCCGAGACAACCGGGTTTCGTTGATGAGGTGTCCAGTTGGCGGAAAACGGGCTATCGCTGTAATGTAGGAACAGTTCGTCCCATGACGAAGCCCCTACTGTTTGTATCTGATTGACAAACATCCACCACTTACCTTGCCATTGGAACAGCGTAGTATCCACAACTTGACAGTTGTTCATCAAGTTTCTCTGAAACTCCCATTTGAGGGGAAACGCCATGCATTTGTAAAGTTCGACGGTGCGGTTCGCGCTGCTTTCCGGAATCAAATAAAGGTTGCTTTCAAATTCGAACACGAACGGATAGGACAGGTGGTAAGGCGCTTCAAGAACACGTACTGGCGGCTCAAAGCTGCCGTCCTTGTTCATCACGATCAGCGAGATGTGGCCCTTCTGCGTGGCATATAGGAACTCTTCGATGAATACGTAATATTTGTTGTCACGGGCAACGATGAACGGATCAGCCCAGAAGCGGTCCTTTGGCGGCGTGATATGTTTGAAACGCCAGAAAGAGGTGGAAATGCCCTCACGAATGTCATAGAGAAGGAACCACTGCATGAAATAAAGTGCGTCATTCCATTTGCGCCTGCATTTCTGCAGCAGTTTCTTCCACAGAAGAACACCGAGCTCGCTGTTGGTGGGAGCCTTGTACAGCCGTCTGTCATAGAACTGGGGGTGGGCATTCTCTTCCTTCACCCTGGCGAAAAACGTCTCTTCGCCCTCTTCGTGCAACTCTTTGAGCTTGCGAGGGATAAAGTGCAGGGTTTTCCACTGGACATTGCTCTTGTTGTCTGCAAGGGACATGTCATCGGTTGAGGAATAAGATCGATACAGCACCCTGCCACCGTCGAGATCCTCCGTGAGTACCTGAAGCATCGTCCCGGTTACCGGCGACGATTCCATGACCTCCCAGTAGCCGGGAGGGCCGCCGCGGTTGACCCGATTGTCGCCATGATGGTAGGACCAGACGCCATAGCGCGCACTGCGCAGTATGTCGCCGCGAAGAATTCGAAAACCGAGGCGAATGAAAACATCAATGTTGTGGGCCTGGATCCTCGCTAGTTCATCGCCCTCGATGTAGTCGGAGAATCCCTGGCGTTTCGGGTGCACTTTGATTACTTTAATGCCAGCGAGAAGATCCTTGCCGTCGACTTGCTTGGATGCGTTCGGCAGGCCGCCGGGCTTGCCAATCAGCCGTCGCTCGAGGGTAGTCAAAGTCAGCCGAATGACGGTGGTCCAAAACTGCCCCGACCTGATTTTTCTCGCGATCTGGCTTACCAGAGAAAGCCGTCGCTTCTCGGCAGGGAGAGTGTTCTCCACAATAAGCGAGATCTCGGCGTAGTCGCTGTCTTTGATGATCTCGATCATGCGATATGCCCATGCGGCAAGTTCCGTTCCATTCAACAGAAGGCCGATTCTCAGTTTGCTTTTCTGCATGGCCATTTCAAGGTGCGACGGTCTGTGTTTGTTGGCAGTCTTATCTAACGTTCATTGCTGCGAAATAGAGTCTGCTGCTTCTTCTTCGAGTTCTCAAGCTTTGCCCTGTTCTCTGCCGCCCTATACGTCCACTAGGCGGGGAACCCTATGACGTCTGCTATAATTCCACAACTACGTGAGGGGCTTACCTACGTGGCGTCGAAAACTCGGGTCAATTAAAACGTTCCCGTTTGCGGGGCGTCCAGCAAGTCCGGCGAGTCATCAATCACCTTCTTTCGGAAACTTCCTGCCGCAACCTGGGCGCGGGTTCCAAATACCACACGAGATCGTCCACCTGTCTTATTCGAAAATCGGAAACCATGCCGCAAGACACAGGCCCTCCGTCCGTTGAAAGAAGGGCCTTTGTAGGGACATCTTGGCTGGCCCTGTTCAGGCTAATCAGTCAAGTTTTGTCTTGGACGGTAACCATTCTCGTCGCCCGCCTGCTCGAGCCTGCGGATTATGGGCTCATGGAAATGGCGATCATCATTCCAGGGTACGCGATGAAACTGAGCGAACTTGGACTGGGACCGGCCATTATTCAAAGGTCGCAGACCACGCAGGACGAACTATCGTCCATCTTTTGGTTTAGCCTGTTCATTGCGCTATTCCTTGCCGCTATCTCCTACGGAGTCGCACCTTTAACGGCGTGGCTCTTCAACGAACCGAAATTGCTCGTCCTCACACAGGCGGTCTCGGTGTTGTTCCTGCTCCAGGGCCTGCAGGTTGTGCCAAACAGTCTCTTGAGGAAGAAACTGGATTTCAAGACACTTGGCCGAATCGAAATCCTTGCCGTTATCACCTCCTCTGTGATAATGCTGATCATTGCCAAGTCGGGTGGCGGAGTGTGGACATTGATTTTCGGCTTCATAGCGCTCGCATCGGCCCAGCTCTTCTTTACATTTGCAACGGTTAGGTGGCTGCCAGGGTTCCACTACACTTTCAAGGACGTTAAACCATACCTCAGATTCGGCTTCTTTATTAGCCTACAAGCTACTGTGTTTTATGTCTACGATAAGTCGGATAAATTCTTCGCCGGCAGAGCGTGGCAATCGACGATATTGGGCCATTACTCAATGGCCCTGCAACTCGCGCAGCTCCCGTCGGAGAAAATTACCGTCTTGATTAATCACGTCGCCTTCCCGGCATTTTCATTGCTGACATCCGACCAAGAAAGATTTAGAAACTTTTATCTGAAGACTGTCAACATGAGTGCGACGCTCGTATTTCCGCTATTTGTGGGCGGGTTCCTGGTCGGCGCAGACTTGGTGCAAGTGTTACTTTCCGATAAATGGGCGCCTATAGGGCGTATTTTTGAGTACTTATGTTTGGCCCAAATCATGGTGTCGCTCAGTCCCATCAACAATTTTGTTCACAATGCCCAAGGGCGAGCTTCCTGGAGTTCTTTGTATACTCTAGCTTGCGCGATTCTTGTGCCTCTTTCGTTCTTTATCGCCGTACCGTATGGTCTGGAGGCAGCGTTGATACCTTGGTTCACGACCTATGTGCTTCTTTCTTTGTCGTGGATCGCAATCACTACTAAAAAGATCGGGATCACTCCCGGCGCTTACCTGAAGGAACTATCTATTCCTTTCGCGGCTACACTTACAATGGCCACGGCCATTAAGTTCGTATTTATTTTGGGCGGCGATTATCTTGGCTCTCTGGGACAGTTGTCCAGACTGATAATCAAGTGTGGAATCGGCGCATCCACTTATATCATTTTTTTGTGGGTTTTTGATAAAAGAATATTCAATAAACTAAGGGCCTCGCGTAAGACGTAGCCCGTATTGAGACAGGCGACAATGACGTGCCCCTGTTTTAGCAGCAGTTTGATTTAAAGCCCGTCGCTGCAAACTGTACCCGAGTCCTTTGCACCCGAGTTCGCGAGCGAATTCAGGCGCGCCGGTGCGCGAGCATCGAATCCAGCAGCCGCGGCACGGTGGTGAACACGTACTGGCGGTGCGGCACCGGCGCGAGGACGTTCGGGAATCCGGCTTGAGGTGCTCGAGGTATAGAGCTACCATGATTGAGGAGACGCAGCTTATGTTTGGCAAAACACGCAAACGCACCGCCGAGACGGTGCGGAAGGCGTTTGACGTCTTGATCGCCCACCCCGATGGGTTATATCCGCACGCCATCCTGCAACACTTCAAGCAGAAATGGCCCGAGTACAACCGGGGGAACCTGGAGGACAAACAGGCTTGGGATGATCTGATGTATGGCTCGATCGCGCCCACCAAAGCGTCCTGGATGTTCGAGAAACAGGGACGATGGGTAGTGACCGACGCCGGCCGCGAGGCATTCCATCAATACACCGATCCGCTGCGATTCCTGAACGAGGCAGGACGCCATTCCTTCAAAGGGTGGCTCGTCGCCAATTTCCCCGGCCCCATCGCGACGATCGCCAAAACGCGCTACCAGATGCTGCTCGAATTGCGGCTGATCCACCGCGTCGGCGTGGCGCAGCTCGCGCGCGAGATGTTCGGCATCACAGCTCCGTGGTACGAAGCACTGCCGGTGCAACAGCCGCGGCGATTGCAGGTTCCCGGCGTGCAGGTGAAAAATCACGATGAATTGCAAGCCTATTTGCGCTCACGGGGCGTGAAGTACATGGCTGGGGGCCACACCGTCTATCTGCCGCCTGATTCATGGTCGCAAACCGCTTTTGCCGCGATTCAGAAGTTCTACCCGCCGACCGCCGGACTGAAGATCATCAAAAACCCCGGCGGCGTCAACGACAGCAATTACGTCCACACATCGCATCACCGAACCAGCAAGCTGCACCAGAAGATCACGTACCATCACGGGCATCTCTCGCTCGTCTCGAATACGCTATACGCTCAGGGCATCGGCCCGCGTCTCTACGATCTCGTTGAATTGCAGCTCGGCGACCAGGTTTGGACAGCCAACGTTTCCGAGCACATCGAGGGACGCACGCCAACGCACGCCGAGACCGAGGCCGGCCTCGACAGGATTCGCGAGTTGGAAGCCCAGCGGACCATCCGCGTGACGATTCCAGACGGATACAACGACGAGGATTTTCTCCCCCCCGATTGCAACAAGAACGCGATCGTCGGACGCGACGGCAAGTGGAAATATGTCGATTACCAGAACTTCCTGCTCGTGGATTACGAGAACTACCTTAAAAAGGTGGCGCTCGAGAGCACTGACGATTCGCATTTCGGCGACAAGAGCCTGCTGCGAGGCAGCCGGTACCTTTATCAGTCCGTCCCAGGCGTTGCAGTGCCCGGCAAGCGCAATCCGGAAGAGCGCATGGAGACGCTGACTCGAATGATGGAGCGCGCGGGCGTAACGGTCAAAGACCGGCTGGTGCTCGATGTAGGCTGCAACGTGGGGATGATGATGGCGCAATATCTGAAACAGGGCGCCATGTGGTGCCACGGATGGGACCTCGAGAACGTCACACCGCGGACCGAGAAATTGCTTCAGGCTATCGGCTGCACGCGGTTTTCCGTCACGGGCGGCGACATCGTGCAACACCCCCGGCCCGAGAACGATCTGCCGCAATTTTTGCATTCCCACCTCAATGGCTGTGCCATTTCGTACCTGGCCGTGCATAACTGGATCGGCTGGGTGGGTATGCTTGGCCGCCTTCCCTGGTCGTTTGTCATTTTCGAAGGGCACGAGAACGATACGGACGAGCACAATCGGAAATCGTTCGACATCTTGCGCAAGATGGCACGATTCGAAGTGGCCGAGTATGGCCAGGTGCAGGACGGCGATTCCGAATCGCGCGCCACCGCGATTTTGATCCGGAAATAAGCACAGTTCACCCGGCAGGCAAGGGCCCGGCGGGCTTGCCTCTGGCAGAGCAACCAGGTCCTATCTATTGCTAGATCTCTGTTCGGATCGCTGCTTGCGCCTTCTCGTGCAGGTCGCCTGGCCCCAAATGCTCACCGCGTGAGACCGCAGCTTCAAACTTCGCCATGATCTTGTCCTCGAGCATCAGGGTGTCGGCCATGAACTTGGCGCCCCAGTTGACGTATGTGTATGATGTATAGTGCCCCGATATCGGCTGCGATCCCTTAATCCCGCCACGAATTCCTGGATGAAGGGCGCGTAATTGCTGCGAACTTTTCACATAGTCGTTGAGTTTCAACGCTGCGCTCAAAAATCGGGTATCGCGCGTAATTTCGAACAACCGCAACCAGACACCAGCAATTTGTGCATTTCCGGTCAGACAGCTATAGGTCGCAGCACTGTTCCACGAATCGTCAAACTCACCAGCCATGAACTTCCGCAGCTCGAAAATGCGCAGCAGTTTCTCCGCAGTTTTATGGGAGGCCCGGAGATAATGCTCCGCTCCGATCAGGCGCCACGATTCGACCAGGCCCTCCATTACGTAGGCGATCGTATGCGTGAGTGGCAAATTCCATCCTGATTCAGAGAAGAAAGCGTTGTTCCGAAACCACCCATTTTCCTGCTGTTGAGCGACCGTCCAATCCAGATTAAGCCGTGCGGCTTTCAAGTAACGATCGGCTCTTGTCAGTGCGTGAAGCTCCAATAGGCTCCATCCCGTCCGAGCGTCATATGCGTGCACGAGCGTTTCGGTTTCTGCACCGGGCAATCGCCACGATCCGTCTGGAGATTGCACACTAATCAGCCAATCACCCGCCCGTCGCGCTGCGTCCAGGTACTGTTCGCGTGTGGTCTCAATGTATGCTCGCGTCCAGCCAAGAATGACCTGACCGGTATTAAAGGCGACGGGCTTTGCTTCGTGATCGGGGCCTCGGAAAATACTGCCCATCACCGCTCCTGTCGGGAGCTGAATCTCAATCTCCCAATCGGCCATACGAATTGCGCGGTTGCGGTACTCATCCTTTCCGGTTAGTTTCGCGTAGTCGAAGAGCGTTGGAATAATGTAACCTGTTGTTTCTGGATAGGGTGGAAACCATCCGCGCAGCAGCGAGAATCCGAGTGATACGCCTTTACCACCGCACTGTTCGTGCGCGCGGCAGATCCATTCCATGGTAGCGTCCAAATGGCGACGCGAGGAGTGCGGCCTCGATCGCCAATTCAGCTTGTCTCTGAGCAGCACACATGCGACAGAAGGGTGCAAGAGCCGCGCACCTGCGCGCGCGAGAGTGACGAAAGGTAGCTGTCTAAGTTTTTCCAATGTCGAGCCCATCGTCCTTCGTTGATCCTCAATCGAGCTCAGCTTGTGAACAGGTAGGACGTGACGCCACGATGGCATTGGCAAGAGTGCGGCTCCTGCAGCTGGCACGCAATCGACAATCTGCGCCTGTCGCTCAGCCTAACCTCAACCGTCGGTCCGCCAGTTCGTACAGCCGTGGATGCATCACAAAATATTGGCGACCTTCGCTAAGCGGCACCCCGGTAGGTCGGATCTTCCCCATCTCGATCTTTTTCAGCGCCTCTACAATCAGTTCAACCGAAAGTGCAGCGCATTTCTCACGCAGCTGACCCAATGAGTCGCCGCGCTTCACGTCAATCTGCCGCGACACAATGACTCCACCCGCATCCACCGCTTCCGTAACCCAATGCACACTGACTGCGCACGGGTCACCATGTAACACAGACCATTCGGTCACTTCCATTCCGCGATATGCCGGCAGAAGTGCGTAGTGAGGATTGATCGCGCCGAATTTCGGTATCTGCAACACGCCCCTCCTGACGATAAGACAACCGCGCAAGACAAGAACCTCGGGTTGTAGTTCGCCGACGATTTTGAGGCACTCGTCCGAATTATGCGATGCAATGCGATAGACTCGTGCCTTGCAGGGCGGATAGTTAACAATACGACGCACACCATTTGTCTGCGCTTGCTCGCTTGAACGCCGGTTGACAAGCCTTTTGAATATTTTTTGAATCACCACGCGCGGCCCCAGCTTGTGTATCCATTCTCGCAAGGATGCGAGCGTCCCTGTCTTTTCGACGACTATGCCTACGACCTCATGTCCTTCGGCCTGAAACCGTCGCGCTAGGCGATCCTGACGAAAGGAATACCAACCGGGTACGCGCGCAAACATCACAATTCTCATTTCAGGTCTACCTCGTGATACAAAGCAACCAAAGCAGTTTTTCTACCGGCCGGAAACTTCTGCAACATCCCCGACAGGCTCGGCGACCGGATCGCGATCGATGGATTGCCGCAGCCAGAGTTCCAGATTGACAAGCGACCACAATCGCTGCGAATGATCTTTCCGACCGGAATTGTGTTCGGCGACCAGATGCTCCAACACCTTGTGGTCCAAGATGCCGCGCTCCCGCACTCGCTCTCCGAGGACGCACTCGTTGATTATATGGCGAAACTTTCCCCGAAACCATGCTCCGACGGGCACCGGAAAGCCCATCTTCGGCCGCGTCAAGATCTCCCGTGGCAGCATGTCCTTCATCGCTTGACGTAGAACGTATTTTGTCGTCCAGCCACGGAGCTTCATTCTTTCCGGCAACCGTGTGGTGAAGTCGACTAGCCCCCAATCCAGGAAAGGGACGCGGCTTTCGATCGATGCGGCCATGCTCATCTGATCCTGCTTCATCAACAATTCGTGAAGGTAGGTTTTCAGATCAGCGTAAAGCAGCTTGTTGAGAACCGTCCGCGCGTCCGTGACATGGATTAGATCGTGCACTTTCAGGTATGGATCGAGTCGTCCGATCCGCGATTTTGCCTGTGGCGTCAGCAGTCTTTCCTGCATCGAGCGCGAAAATACCGCAAAATTATCGAAATAGAGTTGCTCGATCGTTGCGTCGCGGCAGAGGAATGTCCGTTGAAGTTTTTCCTCGACTCCGGAAGGCAACGCGAGAGACAAACCGCCGCGAACCAGCCGTCGCAGTCCCGCCGTTGTCCAACGATGATAGGTACCGCCAAGGGCCAGGTTGTAGACCGTTGTCCGATACTTTCCGTATCCTGCCAACAATTCGTCGCTGCCTTCCCCAGTCAGGACGACCTTTACGTGCTTGGCGGCGAGTTTCGAAACAAAATAGAGCGGGATGCTTGCTACGTGAGCGATCGGTTCGTCTTCGTGCCAAATCATCCTCGGCAAGGAGGCAAAATATTCCTCGGGCGAGACGGTGATCTCATGATGATCTGTTCTGAATGCGCGCGAAACGACACGCGCGAACTCCAGCTCGTTGGCCTCGCGTTCGGAAAAGGCAACCGAGAAGGTCTTGATTGGCCCTTTGACAAGCTGGCTCATCATCGCAGCAATTGCGGACGAATCGATGCCGCCAGATAAAAAGACCCCCAACGGCACATCAGCCATCAGATGAGTACCCACCGCGTCGCGGAATTTCTCGCGCCATTGTTCGATGCACTCCTGGTCGCTCATAGCTTGAACGCCGGCTTCAGGCTCGAATCGGGCATCCCAATATTGGCGAATCTGAAGTTTGCCGTTCTCCCAGATCAGGGTGTGCCCTGCAGGCAGGCGCTTGATGCAGCGAAAAAGCGTCTCTTCCCCTGACGGAGCGTGATTGGCCAAGTAGTCGGGCAGAGCAGCGAAATTCACCCTAGGAACAATCATGCCCGAAGCGAGGATGGCTTTTATCTCTGATCCGAAATAGAGTGTCCCGTCGTCTGCGTGATAATAATAAAGCGGCTTGATCCCTAGTCTGTCGCGGGCCATGACCAATCGTGCCCGAATCTCGTCCCATATCGCAAAGGCGAACATCCCGCTCAACGCCTGGATTGCCTCCGGACCGCGTTCTTCATATAAATGGACGATCGTCTCAGTATCGCTATTATTGGCGTAGTGGTGGCCGGCAGCCTGTAGCGCTCGGCGAAGCGGTACATGATTGTAGATTTCTCCATTGAAGACAATGTGAATCGTTCCGTCTTCATTGGTCATAGGCTGATGTCCGCCGGAGACGTCAACGATCGAAAGACGACGATGCCCGAGACCGATGTTGCCATTGATATAGGTGCCCGCATCGTCTGGACCGCGATGCGCGATGACATCACGCATTCGCGTCAACGCGATTTCGTCAACGGGACGATTCAGTTGTTTTGGGATTGCAATGCCACAAATTCCACACATCGTTCGTTGTCCTCGACCGTCCAGGTGTCGTCGATTCCCTTTAGCGATGTTGTCGACAACAATATAGCGGCGTTTCCAGGACGAAAAGCCTCGTGGCCGTTGATTTCAAACTCGTTGTCTTTTCACCGTAGCGCATGTCGGGCCGGGAGGCGCCACGACGCAGCTGAGTCAAGTTACCCGCATCGTCCGGGCAACGGTGCTGCAGGATGTCTCGTATGCGGACGAGCACTGCCTCGCTCATCAATCCCGCGTCGGGACGAGGGCGCGATACCGCCGCACATGTTTACAACCCTCGCTTTCGTCCCCCGGAACCGCAGGCGCCGGGATCTCGTAATTCCCAACCCGCCTCCAACCCCAACCCTTCGATCTTGGCTTCACGCATGGAAACAAATCTGGGTTGCTCAGGCGCTCTTAGTTCCCACGATACCAACTGTGCCTTTAACGTGTAGATCGACAAAGCCAGCTTGAAGGAACATCGAGCGAACCTCTTCTTCTGCATAACGCCACTGATAGCGGGGCGACAGGTTATCGAAAAGGTCCCAAGACAAGGTACGTAGCGATCGCTTTCGACCCGTTGCACGCATGAGAGGAAACAACGCAACGGCGAGCACATTTGACAAGACTCGCAGCAACGGCCGAGGCAGCCGGTACGGCACTAACAACCAGTCTCTGATTCGTTGATAGACGGAAAGGCGGTCCGATGGATATACCCAGAGATAAAGCCGTCCACCCGGCTTCACGAGCTCACTCAATGCTTGGAACGCTTTTTGGGGATCGGAAGTGTGAACAATTACTCCTTCGCACCACAGAATATCCACACTCCCTCGCTGAATGCATGGTCTCGTGATGTCAGACTGAAGCACCGTTACATTCGGATACTGTTGACAACGTTCATGGGGAATTGTGATAGACGTATTGATATCGATCCCAATCGCGTCCGCACTATGTTCTCCCAAGAGAGACAAAAGCACACCATCACCGCAGCCCGCATCCAGAATGATCTTGCCTTTGAGGTCAGACGCTTTCAGGTTAAAGGCATTCAAGAACACCTTTAATTCTTCCTCCTTCCCCAGCCCATAGAGAGTTTCTATCTCGAACCGTCCGGTATTTCGAGCAGACCACTGATACCCGAAACTGACAGCTGCGGGTTCAGCTTCAACTGGCGTCACCATCATGCGGGGAATCCCACGGACCACCGGAAAAACAAGATTGCAGGGCTTACACAGATAAGCTTCGGCCTGCGCCTGACCGTTTTCTTTCAGCGCACCGCCGCAAGCAGGGCAACAGAGTATGCGGCGGATAGTCTCATTCATGCGTAGAACCTACGAATCATGGCACGGAGGCGGGACCATTGTTTCAGAGAGACAAACAGCAAAAACACTTTCGCACGCAGACGTGGCGTGAGCCTGTTAGGATTCCAAGCAGCGGCCTGTGTCGCTAAACCCTCATGCCTGGAAACACCCGCCACTACCGAGAGCAACATCCGATTAAGCGTATGGTATTGAGGGGGGCACAGATAGCCATGATTGCCGTACCAACTCCAATTGTTCTTGAAGTTCCAATGATGAATGGTATGGACAAGGCCGTCCACACCTTCCTCAAAGAGGCGCTTCACGTTTTTGTCCTCCGTCTCGACCCATAGATCGTATAGGCCGAGGAGCCCGAAAAGAAACCCGTCCAAGATGCGAGCGAGTGGATAGCCAGGGTATTCTTCGTATAGAACATGTCCGTCTTCAAAGGTCCGGACTCCCCCCTGCTCAATGGTTCGTGAATAAACCAGGGTCGCCGAACGGCACAGCTCCATCAGGTCGATATTCCGGAACCCAATCCGGTGGGCTCGGACAAGCACACTCACCGCCAAACCTTGAATCATGGCCGATATCCAAGGGGCCTTTAATTTGCACTGGCCTTCAACGATGTCCACCGGGAAATGCCATACCACCGATCCATCAGCTTGCCTTACCGCATGCTGCATGAGCCAGCGGGATTGAGTCTCAAACGCTTTGGAGGAGTTCCGTCCAAGCTTCAGAGACTGTTCAAGCTTCATTAACCCATACCAGGCGATGTAGGCGGGGTTGTAGAATTTCCCCCACAAGCGTGCATGCTGATAAGGGATCCCCTCATCATTCAGCTCCATCGCGTTGAAGAACAGGCGATCACTATAGATGTAGTAATGTAGCGACTCACGGGGACCAGCCTCAGGAACAATTTGAATGGGGTACACAAAGCGAAATCCCACGGTGTCCTGGGCTATCCCCTTCGCGGCGAGAAGAACACTACGAAAAGGCCTCGGAACCGTAAACCCGCGACCTGGGCCAGGGCGGTCGAGTGTTCCCACCGAATGCTGAGTCATTGTTTTTGGACCAGTCAATTCTCAATGACGAGGGTGCTTCAGATGGACCCTCACCGCTTTTGTACTAACCAATCTTCGATCGCCAGATTCCTCAACCCGGATCGATCGAAAACGTCGAGAGAATCCGCGGGACTGCTCGCTATCGGGTACCCGTGCAGATTGAAGGAGGTGTTCAGGACGCCACCCACGCCAGTGATGCTCTCGAACTCCTTGATGAGGGCATGGTAACGGGGATTCCACGACTGCTCGACGACCTGGGGACGCACGGTATGGTCGTAGGGGTGAGTTCCCGCCGCGATATCGACGTATCGGTCCGTAGTATCAAAAGTCAGGATCATATAAGGCGACCTGATGTTCTTGGGATTGACGATATAATCCGTGCTACGCTCGGCGAGGATGGAGGTCGCGAAGGGCATCCAAAAGTCGCGCGACTTGATTGCCTCGTTGATGACTCGAACCGCGTTGGTATCCTTCGGATTCGCAAGGATGGAGCGGTTCCCCAGGGCGCGGGCACCAAACTCTTCCCGGCCACAGTGGCGGGCCACAACCTGTCCCGCCGCCAGTAGCTCGGCGACCGATCGCTCGATATTCGGCGATTTCGAAAACGTTACCGCGGCCTTAAACCGGTACGCCCCTAGCGCCCGCTCCACTTCATCATTTGAATACAGCGGCCCGAAATAGACTTCGTGGAGTGGCTTGATCCCCTCGAAACCGGCCTTCTGGGCGTAAGCCCAATAGGCGGCTCCCATGGCATTGGTCTCGTCGCCGCAAGAGGGATAGACGAATAGATGAGTGACTTCAGGTAACTCCATGATGAGCTTGTTGGCCTTGACGTTCATGAAAATCCCGCCGCCGAGGGCAACGCGGCCGATCCCGGTTTCGCGGACGCAGTTGCGCACCCACCGCGTCAGGACCGTTTCCGTAAACCGCTGCAATCCCCCCGCAATCCAGTCGAATCGCTTGCCCTCGAACAGGCCCCGGAAGAAGTCATAGGAACAATAGGTCTCTGGGCAAGCCTCGTCTCTCACCCATCCCAGCGGCACCGCCGCATCGAACCGCACCAGCTTGATGAGAGTCTCGAACACTTGATCAACACCCTTTGGCTCCGCATACGGAGCCAGCCCCATCAATTTATACTCATGCTCGAGGGGCACCATACCCATCAGGTAGGTCACCATCGCATAGATATTTCCAATGGAGTGCTCCATTGGAATCGCATGCAATCGTTCAAGCTTTCCTTGACGACCCATACTGACAGAGGCACAGACGCCGTCTCCTGAACCATCCGCGGTCAACACCAGGACATCGTCGGCGTAGTTGCCTTGTCCAAAATACGCGGCCGCGCCATGGGCCGTATGGTGCTCGACAAAGATCATCCGGTCCCGCGGAAACCCCAGCGTGACCAGTTCCCGAATACGCTCTGCCCGTTTTTTCTCGCGCAAGCGATCAAGCAACCCCACCGACTTTGCGATTCGCGACCCAAATCGCCTGACTTTCCGGCGAAGAGTGACATCGAAGTCATTGATGTGCCGGTACTCATGCATCAGCTCATCGCGGGTCATAGGATAGGCCGCGTGATGGCCGTTGAAGGCCAAGCAATCGATTTCGCTGGGATTTAGCCCGCTCTCCTTCAGAATCCACTGGACGGCCTGTATCGGCAGGCCGGACCAGTTCTTGACCCGGCGCAACCGCTCCTCCTGCAACGCCAGTCGGATTTCTCCATCAACAAACAAGCACGCCGACGCATTGTGCCCATCATGGATTCCAAGCACTTTCATTCTAGAGTCTCAATCCTTTGAGTTTGGTCGCCTTCCCGTTATGTCACATGTGCTCGCGGCAGGAGACGACTATCAAACCTGCGATCACAACAGCAACGTGTCGCTCGGCGCGAGTTCCGAGTACAGCCTCATCCAACTAGGTTGGACGGATTTCCAAGTGTATTTCACACACTCGGCCAGCGCGTTTCGTGTCAGGTCCCCAAAGAGCGGCGGGCTTTCAATGACCGCCAGTGCGGCCTCGGCCAAGGCTTCGGCATCTCCACATTGGACCAATCTCCCGGTCCGTCCGTCCTCGACGATGTACGGGATGCCACCCGGGTTGGTGCTGGCCACTGCCAATCCGCAAGCGTAAGCCTCCAATATCGACGTCGGCATATTGTCCACGTCCGAACCGTTCAGCCAGACGTCGTGCTCGTCATACAGGGCGAAGCGAACGTTGCGAAGCGAGAGGTCTCTCGCGAGTTGCCGCAATTGCTCGCGCTGAGGCCATCGCCGGCGACAGTCAGCAATGCATCCGGCCACCGTTTTTGAATCAGCGCGAGCGCCCGCAAAACACAGGCTATATTATAGTGCGATTCAAAAATGCTAGTTGACCAAGAATGCTGGCCTGGGGTTACTTCTCGCACGGAATCTGATTGCACTCAGATCAACCGCACTGGACACCGCCCCTAATTCCGGCGCTAATGCGCACGAGAGTCCGAGACGGCTTGAAGAACATGAAGCCAAGAGCAATTCCAAGTGCGAGGAGACATAGGGCCGCTAAGTCGTTTGGATTGTTGTAGATGTAGTCCTATACCGCGCGACTCAAGATATATGATCTTGCCCCCGAAAAACGCATCCCTTGCTGAGCGACTAAACTTTGGGCAAGGAGAGCGGGAATGTCAAAGAGCAAGAGGGCGCAGTACACGCTGGAATTCAAGATCGAAGCGGTTCGGCTGGTGCGCGGGGGCCAG
>WNGG01007654.1_pt1 | contig 23633 bp, 23 predicted proteins | sample 5400661 | NCBI WGS metagenome assembly WNGG01 (sample SAMN13153372, study PRJNA577476) | soil metagenome | isolation source: 100 cm soil or saprolite under Garry oak tree replicate 1 | place: USA:California | collected 2016-06-15
CGCGGTCGGCAAGAAACACCGCCTCGCGCAGATCATGCGTCACCAGGATCACCGTGATGCCGCGCGCCGCGTGCAGATCGCGGATCACGCACCACAGCTCCTCGCGCGTGAAGGCGTCGAGCGCCGCGAACGGCTCATCGAGCATGAGCAGCGCGGGCTCGTGGATCAGCGCGCGGCACAGCGACGCCCGCTGCTGCATGCCGCCCGAGAGTTGCCATGGAAAATCCGCGCCGTGGCCGCCGAGACCGACCGAGGCGAGCAGCGCCTCGGCGCGGGCGACGTACTCGGCCTTGCGGCGGCGCATCTCGTTGCGATGGGGCCGCACGATCTCGAGCGGAAGGAGCAGATTTTCCAGCGTGGTGCGCCACGGCAGCAAAGTGGGCGCCTGAAACGCGATGCCGGCGATCTTGACCGGCGCGCGCACCAGGTCGCCGGCGACCCGGATCGTTCCGCGGAACGGGAACTGCAATCCGGTGGCAAGCTTCATCAGGGTCGACTTGCCGCAGCCGGACGGCCCGACCACGGCGGCGAATTCACCGCGCTCGATGGCCAGCGACAGCCGGTCGACCGCCGGCGCGCCTTGTCTGCCGCCGTAGGAATGGCTGACGTCGTCGAGGGCGACGAAGGCGGGCAATGCGGCGCTCCCGCGCCGTCAATCGACCTTTCGCTCGGCGGCGTCCGGCAGGAACGAGGTGTCGAATATGTCGCCCGACTTGGGCTTGGCCTTGTAGGTGTAGGTCAGCCCGATCTGGTCGATCGCCTTGTCGAAGCGCGCGGGGTCGACGGTGCCGTACCCGTTCGCCTGCACCTCCGGGGTGATGATGTTTTCCTTGAGGGCGATGTTGAGGCGCTCCAGCTCGACGTCCTTCTTGGCGACGTCATTGCGCTTGACCACCGATTCGACCGCCGTGCCCGGGCTGCGCGCCGTTTCCTTGATGCCCCTGAGGAACGCGCGCAGGAACGCCTTGACGATCTCGGGCTTTTCCTCGGCGAACTTCGGATTGACCAGGATGGCATTGCCGTAAAGGTTGACGCCGTGATCGGCCATCAGCAGCACGCTGATGTCGTCGGCCGGCACGCCGCGGTCCTTGAGGTTGATGTAGGAGGAGAACGAGAATCCGGAGATGGCGTCGACCTCGCCGGACGCCAGCATCGGCTCGCGCACCGGAAACCCGACGCTCACGATCGTGACCTTCGCGGCGTCGATGTCGTTGGCGTTGACGAAGATCGGCCACTGCGCGTAGGCGCCGTCGGCCGGCGGCGCGCCGAGCTTCTTGCCTTCGAGGTCCTTCGGCTTGACGACGCCGCGGCTCTTGCGGCCGACGATGGAGAACGCCGGCTTGTTGTAGACCATGAACACCGCCTTGATCGGCGCGGCCGGGTTCTGGTCGCGGAACTTGATCAGCGAATTGATGTCGCCGAAGCCCATGTCGTAGGTGCCGGCGGCGATCCGGTTGATCGGCTCGAGCGAGCCGGCCGCCGTGTCGATGGTCACGTCGAGTCCCTCGGCCTTGTAGTAGCCCTTGTCGATGGCGACCACGAAGGGCGCCGCCGGGCCTTCGAACTTCCAGTCGAGCGTGAACCTGATGTGCGTCTGGGCGCCGGCAGGGCCGCCCGCCAGCACGGCCGCGACCGCAGCCGCCATGAGCGCAAGCCCGGCTCGGCCGCGCCGCGAAGCGTCAAACAAGCCCATCGATCCCCTCCTCTCCGACACGGCCCGGCGTCTTTGCGTGGCGCATGTTCTTGTCGGCGAACCGGTATCCACTTCGCCGGAACATGCGCTTGCGAGGCAAAGACCATGCCGCCATTACGGTCGACAAACAAGCCATTCCGGCACACATGCTTTATTCCCGGCCGTCGTGGGCCGGCGGCGGGCGCGTGGCAGGATGCCGCATCGGCGGCCTTGTCCAAATACGCGAGCCGTTTCCGGCTCGCCGTTGCTAAGCTGATGCGGTTGATTCCGCATCGGCTGCCAGGAGGCCTCGAATGAGCGCGGATGCGCTTCGGCGTTCCGCCCCGGCAGCGTCCGTCCTGCCGGTGTTTGCGGCGCCTTACGCGCCCGCCGACGAAGAGATCGCGGCCCGGCTGCTGGCCGAGGCCGCTCCGGATCCGGCGGTCGACGCCCGCATCGACGCGCGCGCCGCGACGCTCGTCGAGGCGATCCGGACGCGCGCGCGCGGCCTCGGCGGTATCGAGGATTTTCTGCACGAATATTCGCTCTCCACTCAGGAGGGCCTTGCCCTGATGGTACTCGCCGAGGCGCTGCTGCGGGTCCCCGACGCCGCCACCGCCGAGCGGCTGATCGAGGACAAGCTCGCGGCCGGCGACTGGGCGCACCACGACGTGAAGTCGGACGCCATCCTGGTCTCGGCGTCGGCGTGGGCGCTCGGCATCAGCGCCCGCATCATCCATCCGGGCGAGACGCCGCAAGGCATCATCGAGAGCCTGGCGAAGCGCCTCGGCCTGCCGGCGCTGCGCGCCGCGACCCGCCGGGCCATGCGGCTCCTCGGCTCGCATTTCGTGCTCGGCCAGACCATCGAGGAGGCGCTGGCGCGGGCGTCACACAGGCCCGAGTTCCGCTATTCGTTCGACATGCTGGGCGAGGGTGCCCGCACCGCGGCTGACGCCGCGCGCTACTTCGACGCCTACGCGCACGCGATCGCGGCGATCGGCGCCAGCGCGGAGGGCGGCGCGCTGCCCGCGCGCCCGGGCATTTCGGTCAAACTCTCCGCGCTGCATCCGCGCTACGAGCCGCTCTCGCGCGATCGCGTGCTCGCCGAGCTGACGCCACGCCTGATCGAGCTTGCCCGCGGGGCGAAAGCTCACGACCTCAATCTGACCGTCGACGCCGAGGAGGCCGACCGGCTGGAGCTGTCGCTCGAAGTGATCGGCGCCGCGCTCGCCGATCCGTCGCTGCGCGGCTGGAGCGGATTCGGCCTCGCGGTGCAGGCCTATCAGAAGCGCGCGCCGCAGGTGATCGATTGGATCATCGCCGCTGCGTCGGCGCTCGACGCCCGCGTGATGGTGCGCCTCGTCAAGGGCGCCTATTGGGACACCGAGATCAAGCGGGCGCAGGAGCGCGGGCTCGCCGATTACCCGGTGTTCACCCGCAAGGCGATGACCGACCTTTGCTTCATCGCGTGCGCCCGCAAGCTGCTGGCGGCGCGTCCGCGGGTGTTTCCGCAGTTCGGCACCCACAATGCGCTGACGGTCGCGAGCGTGATGGCCGAGACGAACGGCGTCGAGGGCTACGAGTTCCAGCGCCTGCACGGGATGGGCGAAGCGCTTTACCGCGAGCTGATGGCCGACGAGCCCGGCGCTGCCTGCCGCGTCTACGCGCCGGTCGGCGATCATCGCGACCTCCTCGCCTATCTGGTGCGGCGGCTGTTGGAGAACGGCGCCAACTCCTCGTTCGTGTCGGTTGCGGCCGACCCGAGCATCCCGATCAGCGAGATCCTCGCGCGCCCGCAGGCACAGGTCGGCGAGGCGGCCCGCGCGCGCCATCCACGCATTCCCCGGCCGCCGGACCTCTACGCGCCGGAGCGGCGCAACTCGGCGGGAGTGGAGTTCGGCGACAGCGCCGCGTTGGCACGGCTCATCGACGAGATCCACGCGGACACGACGGATGCGCAAGCCTCGCCGCTCATCGACGGCGCGCCGATCGAAGGCCGGCGGCGCGCGGTGCACTCGCCGATCGACGGCAGCCCCGTCGGGCACGTCACCGAAGGCGACGAGGCGATCGTCATCGCCGCCATGGCGGCCGCGGCGGCCGGCTTTCCCCCATGGGCGGCCACGCCGGTGGACGAGCGCGCCGCCGCGCTCGAGCGCGCCGGCGATCTCGTCGAAGCGCGGCGCGGGCGATTGATCGCGCTGCTCCAGCGCGAGGGCGGCAAGACGCTCGACGATGCGGTGGCGGAAATCCGCGAGGCCGTCGACTTCTGCCGGTTCTACGCGGCGCAGGCGCGCGGCGCCCTCGCACCGGAGCTGATGCCGGGGCCGACCGGCGAAACCAACGAGCTGCGCTATCGCGGGCGCGGCGTGTTCGTGTGCATCAGCCCGTGGAATTTTCCCATGTCGATCTTCCTCGGACAGGTCGCCGCGGCGCTCGCCGCCGGCAACGCGGTCGTGGCCAAGCCGGCCGAGCAGACCCCGCTCATCGCCGCCGAGACGGTGCGCCTCCTCCATGCGGCCGGCATCCCGGCGAGCGCGCTGCATCTCGTGCCGGGCGACGGCTCGGTCGGCGCGCTCCTCACCGCCGATCGGCGGACCGCCGGGGTGGCGTTCACCGGCTCGACCGAGGTCGCCCGCGCGATCGCCCGGACGCTGGCCGGCAGGGGCGGGCCGATCGTGCCGCTCATTGCCGAGACCGGCGGCATCAATCCCATGATCGTCGACGCCACGGCGCTGCCCGAGCAGGTGACCGACGACGTGATGGCCTCCGCGTTCCGCTCCGCCGGCCAGCGTTGCTCCTCGGCGCGGCTGTTGTGCGTGCAGGAGGACGTGGCCGAGGAGGTGCTCGACATGATCGAGGGCGCCGCCGCCGAGCTCAAGCTTGGCGATCCGCGCGAGCCGTCGACCCATGTCGGACCGGTGATCGATGCGGACGCCAAGGCCCGGCTCGATCGCTGGGTCGCCGACAAGGAAGCGCAGGGCCGCGTGCGCTTCCGCTGGGATCGCGACCGGCCCTTGCCGCGCGCCGGCACCTACGTGGCGCCGGCGATCGTCGGTCTCGACAGCGCCGCCGAGCTGAAGGAGGAGGTGTTCGGACCGATCCTGCACGTGGTCCGCTGGCGGGCCGGCGAGCTCGACCTCCTGCTCGACGAGATCGCGGCGAGCAGCTTCGGCCTCACGCTCGGCATCCACTCGCGCATCGACGCCACGGTCGAGCGGATCGTCGCGCGGGTTTCCAACGGCAACGTCTATGTCAACCGCAACATGATCGGGGCGGTGGTCGGCACCCAACCGTTCGGCGGCTTCGGCCTGTCGGGCACCGGCCCGAAGGCGGGCGGCCCCAATTACGTCCGGCGCTTCTCGACCGAGCAGGTCGTGACGATCAACACCGCGGCGATCGGCGGAAACGCCAGCCTGCTGATCGTCGAGGAGTGATGCCGGCCGGTTGCGGTGCCTCCCGGCCTGCAATCTGGCGTGCCGGACAGGCATCTGTTAACTTCTTCGTTGCGGCAAAGCGTTATTGTTGCGTCATGAGTGATTCGCTCGAGCGCCTCTACGATGCGGTCGTAGCCGCGAGGACAGCCGACCCGTCTTCCTCGCGTACGGCTCGGCTGTTGCGCGCCGGCCGCGCCAAGATGGCCAAGAAGCTCGCCGAGGAAGCGGTCGAGGTCATCATCGACGCCATGCACGGCAGCCGCGACGCCGTCGTGCGCGAAAGCGCCGACCTGCTCTACAATCTGGTGGTTCTCTGGGTCTCCTCCGGCGTCGTGCCCAAGGACGTCTGGCGCGAGATGGAGCGGCGCGAGCGCCTGTTCGGCATCGCCGAGAAGATGCACAAGGACGCGCCCGACGACGCGCGCCGCAAGGTGGTCGCGCTGGAAAGCCGGCGCGCGCACAAGCGCCGGTGAGATGACGGCGCCGCGGCCGCCGCGGCAATCGCGCCATTGACCCGCGATGGACTTTGCCGACCTGCGCCGTTAAGCAGCCGGCCATGCTCCGCCGCCTCTATGACTGGTGCATCGACGCCGCCGGAAAACCGCACGCCACCTGGCTGATGGGCGCGGTTTCGTTCCTGGAAAGCTCGATCTTTCCCATCCCGCCCGACACGATGCTCATCCCTATGGCGCTCGCCCGGCCCGACAAGGCCTGGTTCTTCGCCACGTGGTGCACCGTGACCTCGGTCGCCGGCGGCCTGTTCGGTTATTTCATCGGCGCCGTGCTCTACGACTCGCTCGGCCATTGGCTGATCCAGCTCTACGGCTACGGCGACAAGGTCGAGGCGTTCCGCGAAGCCTATGCGCGCTGGGGCACCTGGATCATCCTGCTCAAGGGCGTGACGCCGATTCCCTACAAGATCGTGACCATCACGTCGGGCTTTGCCGGCTACAACGTCGTGATGTTCGTGCTGTGCTCGATCGTGGCGCGCGGCACACGCTTCTATCTGGCCGCCTTCCTGCTCAACCGTTACGGGCCACGCGCGCGGGCGATCATCGAGGAGCGGCTCGGCCTCTGGGTCACGATCAGCTTCGCCGTGCTGGTCGCCGGCATCGTGGCGGCGGTCTACCTGTTCTGACCATCCCCGCCCGCAATACCGCCCGACGGCCACGGGACGGTCAAATTGTGGCGTATTCTGTTGCCCGTGCCGGTCCGAACGGCCGGGACCGCGGAGAGCCGTCGTGATGATCCGGGTTCGAGATTTTGCTGCACCGACGCCAGCGGGCCTATGCGTCTTGCTGGCGGGACTGCTGCTGGTCGCGGCCCCGGCCGGCGCCCAGGATCCGCAGCCGGCCGAGCCGGACAAGCCGGCAGCCACGGCGCCGCCGCAACGGTCGCCGGATTCCGGCCCGTTCACGGCCTTCGGCCGCCTGATCGACCAGTCGATCACCGGGCTTGCGTCGGGCTTCAAGGACGCCCGCGAGTCGGTCGACGAGATGACCGGCCGGGCCGGCGAGGTCGCCAAGGGGGCCACCGGGGCGATCCCGCCGATCCCACCCTTGCCGCCACCGCCCGGCGTCGTTAGGGGGCGCGAGTTCTGCCCGCCGGCCGGCAACGGAGCGCCCGACTGCCGGATCGCCAGCGCCGCTCTGTGCCGCGCCAAGGGTTTCAAGGGCGGACGCAGCATCGACATGCAGACCGAGCAGGTTTGCCCGGCGGAGGTCTGGGTTTCGGGACGCCAGCCGGCCGAGGGCGAATGCCGGCTCGAATCCTACGTCACCCGCGCGCTCTGCCAGTAACCTCGCTTGTCACCGACACCGCCGCGTGTGATGTGAAGGCGTCGGTCAGAGCATTTCCCGGCGAACTGTGCAGCGGTTCACCGCGGGAAATGCGACAAAATCAAAAGCCGGCTTCAGCAAAGGAGCACGCGGTGAACCTTCACGCCATGCTGCTCGAGCGCGAGGCCGCGGGCCGGCCGGTGACCGTCGGGCTGATCGGCGCCGGCAAGTTCGGCACCATGTTTCTCACTCAGGTCCGGCGCACCCGCGGGATGCATCTCGTCGGGCTTGCCGATCTCAACGTCGAGCGCGCGCGCAGCCAGCTCGCCGCCGCCGGGTGGGAGCCTGAGGCCTGCGCCGCGCCGTCGCTCGGCGATGCGGTCAAGACGCGGCGCACCCACGTCACCGCCGACGCCGACGCGCTGATCGGGTTTCCGGATATCGAGGTGATCGTCGAGGCGACCGGCGATCCCAAGACCGGCATCCGCTTCGCGCTCAGCGCCATCGCGCACGGCAAGCACATCGTCATGGTCAACGTCGAGGCGGACGCGGTCGCCGGGCCGCTGCTCGCCCGCAAGGCGAAGAGCGCGGGCGTCGTGTACAGCCTCGCCTGGGGCGATCAGCCGGCGCTGATCTGCGAGCATGTCGATTGGGCGCGCGCCTGCGGATTCAAGGTCGTGGCCGCCGGCAAGGGCACGCGCTATCACCCGAGCTACCACCAGTCGACGCCCGACACCGTGTGGGACATTCTCGACAAGTACCTTCAGATCACGGACCGCGCCTCGATCAATCCGAAAATGTTCAACAGCTTCGTCGACGGCACCAAGTCGGCGATCGAGATGACGGCGGTTTGCAACGCGACCGGCCTCGAGCCGCAGACGAACGGGCTCGGCTTTCCGCCGGCCACCCGGTTCGAGCTGGCCGACATATGCAGGCCGCAGAGCGCCGGCGGAACGCTGGAGAAGGCCGGCGTCACCGAGGTGGTCTCCTCGGTCTACCGCGACGGCAGCGACGTCCCCCATCACCTCGCGCTCGGCACCTACGTGGTGTTCGAGGGCGAGAGCGACTACGCGCAGCGCTGCTTCCGCGAATATCACCTGCTGCCGGACCGGAGCGGCCGCTACGCGGCGCTCTACCGGCCGACCCACATGATCGGATTGGAGCTCGGCATCTCGGTCGCGTCCGCGAGCTTGCGCAAGGAGCCGACCGGGGTTCCGATCTGCTTCCGCTCCGACGTGGTCGCCACCGCCAAGCGCGACCTCAAGGCCGGCGAGATGCTCGACGGCGAGGGCGGATTTTGCGTCTGGGGCCGGCAGACGCCGGCCGAGCGGTCGCTCGAGCAGGGTTTATTGCCGCTCGGCCTCGCCCAACATGTGCGGGTCAATCGCGACGTGGCGCTCGGCGCGCCGCTCAAATGGGACGACGTGGCGTACGACCCGAATGATTCCGCCGTAAAGGTTCGCCGCGAGATGGAGGCCGCGTTCGGCCGCCGCAACGAGCCGGCGCGCTGATGCGGCGTGCTCCCGCGCCATAGACGCGTCGACGTGTTCACGCGCCGGGCGCTGATTTCCTTCGCCTTGCTCTGGCTCGCCGGCGCCGGATTGCGCGTGACCGTGCTGGCGGTCCCGCCGGTCATTCCGCTGATCCATGCAGACCTGCACCTCACCGAAACGCAGATCGGCATCCTGACCGGCCTGCCCTCGTTGCTGTTCGCCTTGGCGGCGGTGCCCGGCTCGCTGGCGATCGCGCGGCTCGGGGCGGTCGCCGCGCTCGTGATCGGTCTCGTGATCGACGGGGTCGGTGCCGGGCTGCGCGGCGCCGCGCCGAGCACGGCGTGGCTCTATGCGGCCACCATCGCGATGGGCGCCGGGATCGCCATCGCGCAGCCGGCGCTGCCGCCGATCGTGCGCGCCTGGCTGCCCGGCCGGATCGGCCTCGCCACCGCGGTCTACAGCAACGGCTATGTGATCGGCGCCACGCTTGCGGTGGCGCTGTCGATTCCGGTCGTCCTGCCGCTGGTCGGCTCGTGGCGGCTCGGTTTCGTCGTGTGGGCGGTGCCGGTCATCGCGAGCGCGTTCCTGATCGCAGTGCTCGCGCCGCGCCCCGCTGTGCCGGGCGATACGGCCCCGCGCGCCGCAACGCGCTGGTGGCCGGATTGGCGCTCCTCCCTGCTGTGGCGGCTCGGCCTGATGTTCGGCAGCAACAACAGCATCTATTTCACGACCAATGCGTTCCTGTCGGAGTATCTCGGCAGCACCGGCCGCTCCGACCTGATCACGCCGGCGCTGACCGCGCTCAATATCGCGCAGATCCCCATGTCGTTCCTGCTCATCGCAGCCGCCCGGCGGGTCGAGAACCGGCGCTGGCCGCACGTCGCCAGCGGGCTCGGCGTGCTCGCCGGGATTCTCGGCATCGTCTTCACCGGCGATGCCTTCATCGTCGCCGCGGCCGCGCTGGTCGGTTTCGCGCTGACCGTCACCTTCGTGCTCACGCTGGCGCTGCCGGCCTTCCTGAGCGCGCCGGGCGACATCCATCGCCTCTCCGCCGGCATGTTCACCATCAGCTACTCGACCGCCGTCATCGTCCCGACCTTGAGCGGCCTCGCCTGGGACCTGACCGGCATTCCCGCCGCCGCCTTCGCGCCGCTTGCCGTCTGCGCGATCGCGATCGCCGCATTGGCGCCGACCTTGCCGATCGGGCGGCGAAAACCAGATGCGTGACGACACCGGCTATTGTTCGCCGATCCAGGCGTGGCTGCCGGCGATGAGGCGCACCAGCTCCGCCTGACGGCGCGTGACTTCGGGTTTTGGCGGCATTGCCCCACTTTTCTTAACCGTTCCTCAACGACAAATCATGTCTGGACGATGCGGCCGCAAAAATCCGGAGGCCGCGCCGAACTGAGTTAACAGAGCGGTCGGAGCGGTCGCGTAAGATCGCGCTTTACCGGTGGTCTCTGTCTCGCTGGGGGCCGCATGACCAGGAGACGAGATTGGCAACCGAACGGTCCCGTGACACCGAGCCAGCCTCGATGGCGCCGGCCGAGCCGCTCGGGCGCGTCATCTCGGTCAACGGCTCGCAAGCGATCATTCGGCTGCGGCCGCCGGGCGGGTCCTGGACGCCCGATGCGCGCGTGACCGTCGGAAAGTTCCTCGGGATTCGGACCGGGCAGGGGCTCGTCATCGGGGTGCTCACCAAGATCTCCACCGACGCCGCGGACGCGCAGCAAGGCGGTCACGCGACCGGACAGCTGGACCTGTTGGGCGAGATCCGGACGGACGGGCGCAACGGCGCCTACTTCGACCGGGGCGTCAAGGAATATCCCACCATCGGGGATGCGGCCGACCTGATCGCTCATCGCGACCTGCGGCTCGTCTTCGACGTTTCGGGCTCCGACACGATCAACATCGGTCACCTCCAACAGGACGAGGCGATCGGCGCCTACGTCAAGGTCGACGACTTGGTGCGCAAGCACTTCGCCGTGTTCGGCCCTCATCCTGCAGCAAATCCTCGACGCACGGCCCGACCTGCGCATCTTCCTGATTGACCCGCACAACGAATATGGGCGCTGCTTCGGCGAACGCGCGCAGGTGCTCACGCCCGCGAACCTCAAGCTGCCGTTCTGGCTGTTCAACTTCGAGGAGACCGTGGACGTGTTCTTCCGCGGCCGCCCGGGCGTGGAGGAAGAGGTCGAAATCCTCTCCGAGCTGATCACGTTCGCGAAAGGCAACGTTTCGCATAACCGCGGATCAGCCGATCGGCCGAACATCCGAAAGAGCCACCCCAAGGGGACCGGCTATACGCTGGACACGCCGGTGCCCTACCGGCTCGACGACCTCGTCGGTTTGATCGACGAACGGATGGGCAAGCTCGAGAACCGCGCCGCTTGGAGCAAATATCACCGCCTGCTCACCCGCATCGAGACGGCGCGAAACGACCCGCGCTATTCCTTTATGTTTGACAACGCCAATGTCGGCGGCGATACGATGGTGGAGGTGCTGAGCCAGCTGTTTCGGCTTCCGCCCAACGGCAGGCCGATGACGATCATGCAGTTGGCCGGCTTCCCGGCCGAAGTGGTCGATTGCGTCGTGTCCGTGGTCTGCCGCATGGCATTCGAGTTCGGCCTGTGGAGCGACGGCGCTTTCCCGCTGCTCGTCGTGTGCGAGGAGGCCCACCGCTACGCGCCGGCCGATCGCAGCATCGGCTTCGGACCGACCCGCAAGGCGATCTCGCGCATCGCCAAGGAGGGACGCAAGTACGGCGTCTTTCTCGGATTGATGACGCAGCGGCCGGCCGAGCTCGACGTCACCATCATTTCCCAGTGCAGCACGCTGTTCGCCATGCGCATGGCGAACGATCGCGACCAGAGCATCGTGCGCGCCGCCGTGTCGGACGCCGCCGGAAGCCTGCTCGGGTTCCTGCCCTCGCTCGGGGCACGGGAGGTATTCGCGTTCGGCGAGGGCGTGCCGTTGCCCACCCGGCTGCGCTTCAAGGAGCTTGCGGAAAACTGCATTCCCAGGAGCGACGCGGTCGGTCGCGCACCCATGGATTCCGCTTTGCCCATGGATACCGGCCTCATCTCCTCGGTGGTCGAGCGCTGGCGCGGCGCGATGATCAGCAGCCGCCCAAGCTCGGACGATGCGCCGGTGGAATTCGACGCGTTGGCGACCGAAGAGTTCTCGCCGCTGCGGCAAACCGCTGCGCGCAATCCGCTGCCCCCCGCCGCGGTTGCGCCGAGCGTCGCCGCGCGGCCGGACTCCTACTTCTTTGCGGTCGAAGATCCCCCGATTCGGCCGGCCTCGCGGCTGCGCAAATAGCGCAACCGGTGCACGCGTCCGGCGGCCGAATTTGAACGAGCGACGGACCGCCCGCGCGGCTGCTCAGCCTGCCCAACGTTTCAGCACGTTCTCGATGCGCTCGATCGCTTCGATCGCCCGATAACCCCCGTCGCGATAAGCGGCGCTCATCGCTCTCGCGTCACCTGCGCAGTGCGGGCAGACGTCAGTGCCCTCGAATACATATTCCAGGCACTGGCGGCACAACACCAGCCGTGGCGCCGGACGGCCTTTGACGGGCTTGGCGGAGGTGCTGCTCATGCTGCGACGCCGGCGGCCGGAATGGCTTCCTCGATCAGCGAGAACCGCCCGGTCGCGAAAGAATGCATCGGCGCATCCTCGACTTTGACGATGCGCTCGCGGATGCCGCGTTGGGCAAGCTTGAGAACGCGATGATGACAATACGGATTGTTGCCGCGACGGCCGAACAGCGCATCCGCGGTCCAGGTGCAGCCGCCGCGACAGACCTCCGCGTAATAACACGAACGGCAAAATCCCCACAGGTCCTCGACGCCGCGGTCGCGATTGAAGGCGACCGCAGGATGTTCGGACCACAGCTCGGCGATCGGCTTGTCGCGCACATTGCCGGCGCTGTAGCGCTGGGTCGCGAGCGAGGGACATCCCTTCAAGGTTCCGTCGGCTTCGAGCCCGATGACGTTCTGGCCTGCCGGACAACCGGGATAGTGGCCCCGCTCCGGACCGCGCCACAGCACGTCATAGGGGCCGAAATATCCGACATTGTTGCCGGGCAGGAGCAGCATATCCCGCTCGCGTCCTTTCCGATGCAGATCTGCCAGCAGCGGCATCAAGGTGGCGAGATCGTAGGGCTGGAGGAGGATCTCCTCGTTGTCCACGGCGTTGCCCATCGCGACCGTGAGCTGAACCTGCCAGTACTTGGCGCCCGCCGCGATGATGACGTCCATCAGGTCCGGCAGCTGCGGCGTGACCGCGGACGTGATCTGGGTGTTGACGCTCGCCGACAGGCCGAGGCGGCGGCAGTCGTTGAGCACGCGCAGCGCCTCGGCGTAGGACCCGCGCACGCCGCGCAGACGGTCGTGCAGCGCCTCGAGGCCGTCGATCGAGACGCCGATCCCCTGCAGGCCCGCCTCGGCGGCCGCCTCGATCATCGCGGCCGACAACTTGTAGCCGCCGGTCTGCATCGTGCACTCGATGCCGTGGGCGCGGATGGCGCGTACGATCGCGAGCCAGTCTTTGCGGATGAAGGCTTCGCCGCCGATGATCGAGATTTCACGCGTGCCGAGCTCGGCAAGCTGGCGAACGACGTCGATGCACTCGGCGGTGCTCAGTTCGCCGGCGCGGCGATGCCCCGCGCGGGAGCCGCAGTGCAGGCATTTCAGATTACAGGCAAGCGTGATCTCCCAGACCACGTACACGGGGACGCAGTCGAGCTGGTCCTGCAGAGATATCCTTCGCCGCGGCGCTTCTTCGCCCATGATGTCTGCCGGCTGCCTCCGATCGCCCGACATGGGAGCCCGCTCAAGCATCCCGACGAGCTTCGCCACGCAACCGCGGCGAGGCTCGTCTGCTGCGATGCCGGCTGTGTTCCGGTGCGCTACTTCTTCCCGGCCAGCGCCTTGTCGATCTCCTTGACAGAGTCGCGCAGGTCCTGGACGTCGCCGTCGCCGCCTTTGTGATCCTTCAGGATGTCTTCGGCCACCTTCTTGTAGGCGCGCAGGGTCTCGGCATCGGCTGATTTGCACTTGTCGCGGATGATGACGCCGTAGAGCGGGCGGATCCCGCCGGATTGACCTGTTGCCATGTGTTGCTCCTTTTGCGAGCCCTCGAGCCCAGGGGTCGAGCCTATCCAAGGCTTGCCGAGTCCGCAATCAAGAAAAGAATATTTATTCCTGTGCACCCCATTCTTAGATTGACTTTTTCGTAAATACTACCTAACGCTCGAAAACAAGCCCCGCAGGTACGCAACCCAGTCGATGAAAGGTTCGAACGATGAGCGCAGCACCCGCTACCGCACCGGCCGCCGCGACGATGATCAAAGAGCCCAACCTGTTCGAGCTGTCCGGCGGCGGGATTCATGTCACCTACGCGACCACGACATTCGCCGGCCCGCCGCAGTTCTATTACCACGACGGGAGCATCAGCAAACTTTTCACCGGCGATCAGATCCGCGTCACCAAAGATCCGGCACTCGGCACACTCGTCAGCGTCACCATCCTGCCGACCGTCGACACCGGGTCGACGACGTTCACACTCCTGGTCCCCAACATCAATCTGCGGATGTCGGATGTCGCCAACATCACGACCGTCGGCATCACCACGCTGCACAAGTTCTCGATCGTCAGACCGCCGCAGGGCCAGACCGAGTTCTACACGCCCCATGCGCTGAGCGGCACGGCCGCATTTGTGGTGGCGTAGGAACTTCGCGGCGCGACTCGCAGCGCCGAAGCGACGCTGAACACCTGTCAAAGTGACGGGGCGATCACGTTCGCGATCAGCGGCCTTCTCGAAGCTGCGCTGGGGACTGGTTCGGTGCCTGCAATTGGCCTGGGCCGCACGCCGTCGCGGCAGGCTCGCCCTCAGTCTCTCCTCTCTTCGTCCGTGGGATCGAAGGTTGGCGGCACCAGCAGCTCGCCCTCCTCGAAGTAGATTCGCTTTCCGACTTCGAGCTGCGTCTTGGTAGGCGCGCCGGAGCCGATGCGCAGCATGCCTTCCGCCCGCTGCCCTTCCCGGAGGCGTTGCCCCGCCACGTTCTTGCGGTCGGGGATGACGACATGCACGTCCTGCTCCAGGTCCCGGTCCGTCAGGTCGGGGCTGACCAAGTTGACCTTTACGACGTGATCGAAATCGGGGGGTGAGAATATCGCGTGCGCCAAGAACCGCTCCGGCCCGCGGCCAAAAAGCAGATACTCCAGAGCGGCGGGCTTGCTCGCCCGCGGGTCGAATTTCCGGCCGTGCACCACGCGCGAAATTTTTACCTTCACATTCTCAAGCCCCGGCACCGGATGGTTCGGTTGCGCTTCGAGATGGCCGCGAAACACGGTCGCGGCGAATTCAGTCTGTTGCGGTGTCGTCTTGGGCTCGAACAGTCGGGTCAGCACGAATTCCTCCGGGCCGATCGTATAGAACTGCGTGCCGGGGTTCGCCTGCCGATCCTTGACATAGCTGGCCACCTGCTCCGGCGTGAGCGCCGCCTGCAAGATCACCTGGAACCGATGCGGTGATGTGAACTCCGTGCCGGCTGCGTTCAAGGCGTGGAACATCGGCAAGTGCGAGAAGAAAACCGTCTGCTCGCCGAAGACGAGCATGTTATGCGTGGCAGGGCGATCCTCGGCCGTGGCCGACGGAGCAACGACGCTCAGCGCCAGCGCAGCCAATGTCGTTGCCTGCAAGAAATCACGGCGGCCCATCCGCCAATCGCGTGCGATAACCATGAAATATCCCCGCTCTCAACCGGGATTCCTCGGATGCGTGATTGCCGAGGGCAAGGCTGCTCCTTTTCGGCTGTGCCGGCAAGGCAGACCAAGGAGCGCGATAGCCGCCTTCGCCCGTCGAAGCTTGGGATTTGGGCCTGGGCCACGACCATGTTGCCTCGCTACAAGGGCACTTCGTCCAAGACAGTCGTGGGTCAAATGCTGAAAAGGCTCGCCGCGAGCAAATGTCGTCTGCAATACATCGGATTCCGGAAGTGACGCGAGCTGCCAGCGCCTCTCCGAGGGCCGCGGTGAGTTATCGAATGTCTAAGCCTTGCGAGCGGAGAGCCATGTTCAACGTCTCGAGAAATCGCGGCAAACTGTGGACTCGCCCGATATTTTGTCAGGCGTGTCTACCGCCCTTGCAAATCTCGCCGAGAGGTACCGCCGCGCGATCAAGAAATACCGTCGGCTAAATCGGCAAATCCGATTGGTGCCCCTGGCCGGACTCGAACCAGCACGATGTTTCCACCACCTGATTTTGAGTCAGGCGCAGTCTGCACCAAGCTATTGATCTAACGAATGAATTTGTCTTAGAAAATGTGTATGTAAGAATCGGGATCAAAAATGACATCTGGAACCTCCAAAAGCCGCTTTAACTACCTTAGGAGGTATGCTAAGGATCCTCTCCTTCGGACTTGCCGATGCAGCCTAAGTCTGAGGAATGGGGGCTCACCATGCGCGACACTCGTAGGGCAATTGCGTCAACTGCGGCGCTCGTGACCTTCACCTGATCCAGCCATTTCGAAACTCGCCGCTGTCCGCGTGAGAAACCAATCGCGCGGGTAAAGGCGTCAAGGCGAGCAGACTAACGGAGCACGCAGATGAAAACATCCCGATCCCTACCAATCAGTAGTGCGGCCGCATGGTTCATCCTGGCGGCCGCCGGCGCCACGCTCGGCCTCATCGACGTGTCAGCAGCGCAGCAACAGTCGTGCCAGACTGCTCGGCGGCCATTGCAAAGCAACTGCCGTGTCTACCTCGATACGCCGGCGCCCCCCGATACAGTTCCGGTGGCACAACCCGATTTTGATTACTTCGCATGGAACAGCTTCATTGCCTTGAACTGGCCAGCGTTGGAAGTTGTGCCCAACAAGTACCGGGGGGTCCCCGATCTCAGCAAGTCATTCGCGTATGCGCAGAACTCGGATTTAGCGGTGTGGGAAACATTCAAGGAGAAGCGCGAGGTCTTCAATCACCCGAACACCGCCGGGCAACTTACCTGGTACTCGCCGATCGACTACGGAACGCTGCGACAAGGAGGTGTGAGCGTCACCGGGAGAGCATTTCTCCAGAACGCCGGGGCATCGACGCCGCCGAACGGTCTCGATGAGACGGTCGAGGTTCCATCACAATCGCTCGAACCCACATATCCGAATGGGACCAAGAATCCGATTCTCGACGCGGTTCCTCCTGCTGTCACGCCGCGCGTGTGGCGAGGTCAGCCGAGCGCAAGAAACCCCATCGTTTACGAGGTCAAGCTGAACTACGACTATTTTAACTACGTCGTCTCCAAGGGGTACAACGTCGACAACACTAATCCAAACAATCCGGTGGAGATGGCCGCGATGAACTACCAAATCCGCCTCCCCGTCCGCACTTCTGCTGCCCAGGGGAGCGGACAAAACCCCGCGGTCGTTGGTTACCGGGCCGAGAACGTCAAGGACGGTTTTTTCTACATCAACAAAATCTACAGAGGCACGTTAACGCCACCGATACCGCCCGTCCCTCCTCCGCCCGCGCAGGGATCCATCCAGGTGAAGGCGGCTTGGCTGATGCTGGGCGGTCCCAACGCCAAGCCGTCGGATTTTCCGACCTGGCACACCACGTTCGCGCAGTACTACGTCAGTGACGCCAATGGCAAGCCGGTCCCCTCGGAGCCGAGCCTGTTCGGGCTCGTCGGCATGCATATCATCCAGCGCATCCACACCACGAATCCAAAAAACCCGACGAATGAGAATGGTACCGGCGGCACGTTCATCTTCGCGACGTGGGAACACGAGTCCATCTTCAACAGTCCCGTTGCCGGACTGCCGAACCAGCCCCAACCCACCTACTTCTATTCGAACTTTTTTGGCGGGTCGAAGGGATACCTCTGCCGCCGAAGGGATTCTACCCTCGGCTCAACCAGGCGGCGTATCCCGTCGTGCGGCAATATCCGGTGCTGGAGAATACCAAGAAGGTCACGGCTGCCTTCCACGAGCAGATTCGGCTGAGGAATCCCAACTCCGTTTGGCTGCACTATCACTTGGTGGGCACGCAGTTCCAAGCCGTCAATCTGCCCCGCGAAAATCGGACGTTTCCGCTCCCGCCGAACGATCCCACCCATATCGGGCAGCCGGCGTTCCTGGCCAATCTTGCGATCGAGACAAACCTGGGATTGCAGTACTTCAGGGGCCAGCCACCGAAAGTCGCCGTGATCCCGCACTTCCAGGGCAACGGCGTCAAGAGCAATCCCTTGAATGCGTTTGCCAGGAACAACGCGAACACCTCGTTCGGCCAGAGCCCATACAATATGGGCGGTTGCATGGGCTGTCACGGCGTCGCCCAAACCAAGGGCTACGCGTTCAGCTTCGTGCTCCTGGACGGATACCTGGGAGCCGTGACCGATACCCAGGATCATTTCAACCAGTAGGAGCGAATCCGCGCCCGCCAGCTGCTGCTCGACGAGAGTCATGACAGCGTGACCATCAGCTTCCAGCAGCGATTTGCCGAGGAATCCGAGGTTCTCGTCCAGTTATCTTCATTCAGCCGCAGTGGTCGGAGTCGGCACGATGCGCTCCCGCGCAACCTGCGCTGCATAGGCGAGCGCCGCTCGAATATCTTCCGGCTGCAGTTGCGGATAGGCAGCGAGGATCTGGCCCTCGGTCTCGCCGCTGGCGAGGAAATCGAGGATCAGCGACACCCAGATGCGAGTGCCCTTAATGCAGGGCTTGCCGAAACAGACCCGCAGGTCGATGGAGATTCGATCGAGCGGACTCAGGATTAGTTCTATCAGAGCCGCGAGCGCAAAGAAGCCCGCACTAAATTCGAGGAAACGATTGGTGCCCCTGGCCGGACTCGAACCAGCACGATGTTTCCACCACCTGATTTTGAGTCAGGCGCGTCTACCAATTCCGCCACAGGGGCTTGGGCGGATCATAGCCGGGGGCGGCGGGTGGTCAACACGCTCGCTTGAATCGACAGCATGCGGCCGCCGCGCTATGCCGGAAGGGTAGGAGCGAGGTCACGCATGCTGGTGAGAACGCAGGAAGCGGTCCGCACGGCGCCCGCCGCCGTCGCGGCGATCGCCGTCGCGGCGGGCGGCGTTGCCGTCATGCTGGGGGCATATTTCTTCCAGTACGTGCTCAAGTATCAGCCCTGTCCGCTCTGCCTCGAGCAGCGCATCCCGTATTACGTCGGCATTCCGCTCGCCGTCGTCATCGCCGTCGCGGCGGCACGGCGGGCACCGCGTCCGCTGCATGCCTTGGGCTTCGCCGCGCTGGCGCTCGCCATGTTGATCGGGGCCGCGCTCGGCGCCTACCACGCCGGGATCGAATGGCACTTGTGGGCCGGGCCGCAGGACTGCTCGGGTGGCGGGCTGGGCACGCCCGGCAGCGTGCTCGAGCAGTTCAACACCGTGCGCATCGTGCGCTGCGACGAGGCGCCGTGGCGTCTGTTCGGCCTGTCGCTTGCCGGCTATAACGTGCTGATCTCGCTCGCGCTCGCCGCCGTCGCCCTGTGGGGCCTGCGCGCCGTCGCCCGCCCCTCGCGGCGGTAGACGAGCGGCCATGTCCCGGTCGATCCCGCAGGGTTTTCAGCGCGGCGGCGGGCGACTACATTGAGCGGCGGAACCTAAGGAGATCGAGATGGCCGGCGCAGCACAGCGCAAACGGCCGCCGCTCTCGATCCAGGCATTCCGCGCCTGGATCGAGACGCGCCCCGACGAAGAGCGCTGGGAATTGATCGATGGTGTCCCCATGATGATGACGCCGCCGACCAAGGCCCACCAGCGGATCGCCAGCAACGTCGAGCGCCTGCTGAACGATGCGTTGGAGCGGTTCAACCGCGCGCTCGCCGCCTATCAGCGCGTCGGGCTGAATCTCGGCCGGATCGTCGAAGGTTACGATCCCGAACCGGACGTCGCCGTCATCGACGCCGACGAAGGCTCCGATGAACGCTATGCCGATCGGTTCTATCTGGTCGCAGAGATTGTCTCGAGCAGCGACGGCCCGAAGATCGAAGGGAAGCGCGAGATCTACAAGCTCCACGCAAGCTGCAAATGCATCCTCACGGTCCGACAGGATCGGCCGGAGGTTCGCATCGACACGCGAGCCGGCGATTCCTGGACGACGGTCGTTCTCACGAAGGCAACGGACGAACTAGTCCTCGCAGACTTCGGCCTGCGTTGCGCGCTGTCCGATGTGTACCGGGGAACGCCGCTCCAGCCGCGGCATCATGGATCGAGCTCGGTATCCCAATAGAGATAGTCGAGCCAGCTCTCGTGCAGATAGTTCGGCGGAAACAGCCGGCCGTTCTGGTGCAGGTGATGCACCGTCGGCTGGAACGGCATCTGTGACGGCCACATGCCGGACTCCGGCGGCGTCTTGCCGCCCTTCCTGAGATTGCAGTTCGAGCAGGCGGCGACCACGTTGATCCACGTCGTGTGGCCGCCGCGCGAGCGCGGCAGCAGATGGTCGAACGTCAGGTCGTCGCGCGCGCCGCAGTATTGGCATACGAACTTGTCGCGCAGGAACACGTTGAAACGCGTGAACGCCGGGTGGGTCGAGGGCCGCACGTAGGTCTTGAGCGACACCACGCTCGGCAGCTTCATCTCCACGCTCGGGCTGTGCACCGCCTTGTCGTATTCGGCGACGATATTCACCCGCTCGAGGAAGACCGCCTTGATGGCGTCCTGCCACGACCACAGCGACAACGGATAATAGCTCAGCGGCCGGAAATCCGCGTTGAGCACCAACGCCGGCCAGCCGCCGCTTGCGACATGGACATTCAAGGCGACCACCTCCCTTCGCCGCGGCAAAGCGGCCTGCCGCATAGTCTACAGGGACCGTGACGGGATTGTGAAGCGCGCGCAAGGGCTAGCGGAAGGCCCGGCCGGCGCGTCAACCGATGGTCCCAAGGCGCCGCGCCAGGAACTCGCCGCCGTGCCGCAGCCCCTCGCCGTCGATGCCGTGCCCGATGCCGGCGGAGAGATGCCATTCGGCCGGAACGCCGAGCGCGGCGAGGCCCTGGGCGGCGTGGAAGAGCGCCTGCGGCGGAATGAGGTCGTCGCGGTCGCCATGCACCAGCAGCACCGGCGGTCGCGCCTTGATCTCGGCCGCGACCGTGTCGGGTGCCGCGTTGTTGGGCAGCGCCAGCATGCCCGAATAGCCGACGATCGCGGCCGGCGCGGCGGCGCGGCGCAGCCCGACATGCAGCGCCATCATGGTGCCCTGGCTGAAGCCGACCAGCGCCAGCGCCACGCCCGGCAGCTGGCGCCGGCCGAGCTCGGCGTCGAGGAACCGCTCGAGGATCGGCGCCGCGGCGTTGACGCCGGCCCAGCGTTCGTGCGGATCGCGAAACGTCAGCCCGAACCATTGCCGTCCCGCCCCCGCCATGGCGCAAACCTCCGGCGCGTGCGGCGAGACGAACGCCGCGTGCGGCAGGAGCGGCTGCCACGCGCGCGCGATGTCGATGAGGTCATTGCCGTCGGCACCGTAGCCGTGCAGGAACACGACCAGCTGGCGCGCGGCGCCGCCCGCGCGCGGCTCGAGCCGCGGACCGTTCAGCTCGGCCATCCGAACCGCCTCGGCTTATTGCTGGAGCATGATCTTTTCCGAAAACCGGTACCCACCCCGGATCAAGCCCGGGGCACGCTTTTCGGGATCATGCTCCGGGATTGACGGGCGCGCCGGAGCGCCCTTTGACGGCGCGATAATAGGTCCACAGCACGCGCGCTGCCACCCCGCGCCACGGCCGCCAGGCCTGCGCAAGCGGGCCCATGGCCTTGGTGGTCGGCCGCTTGCGCAGCGCGAAGGCAAGCCGCGCCGCCTCCTGCAGCGCCAGGTCGCCGGCCGGCCACGCATCCGAGTGCCCGAGGCAGGTCAAAAGGTAGATGTCCGCGGTCCACGGCCCGATGCCGTGCACCGCCACGAGCGCGCGATGCGCCGCGTCGGCCGGGCAGGCGGCGAGCACCGCGAGATCAAGGGTGCCGTCGCCGATCGCGCGGGCAATCGCCTTGAGCGCACGGATCTTCGGCGCGGAGAGCCCGACGCGCTTGAGCTTGGGCGTGCGCGCCTTGAGCATCGCCGCGTGATCGAGCGGATCGAGCGCGGCCGCGAGCCTGCCCCAGATCGCCGCCGCGCTGGCGACCGAGAGCTGCTGCGACACCACGATCGAGGCGATTCCGGCAAAGCCGTTCGGCCGCCGGCGCAGCGGCGGCCGGCCGGCGAGCGCCAGCAGCGGCTCGAACCGCCGGTCGAGCCGCACGAGCGCGGCAAGGCCGCGCGTCAAATCCTGTTCGGTATCGATGAGCGTGGTCATACCAGATACTGGAGGTCTCGGGTCTGTACGCGACGCCGACTTGCGATGAGGGTATATCATGCGTCATCTGACGGACCATCGAGGCTGCGATGACGATGCTCGACCAGCGTCTTGCCCGTGTCACGGCGCTTGCCCGGGACGTGTGGGGAAACGACATTGATGCGCACGCGTTCATGACCGCGCCGCACCCGATGCTCGGCGGCAACCGGCCGGCCGAGCACGCCGTTACCGATCCGGGCGCACGCGAGGTCGAGCAAATTCTGCACGCGCTGGCGCTTGGATTGCCGGTTTGAGTGCGGTCTTTCGTTTCGCGCCGAGCCCCAACGGCTATCTGCATCTCGGCCACGCCCTGAGCGCGCTCCTCAATGCCGACATGGCGCGCGCGGCCGGCGGGCGGCCCATGCTGCGCATCGAGGACATCGACCGCAGCCGCTGCCGGCCGGAGTACGAGGCCGCGATTTTCGAGGACCTCGCCTGGCTCGGGCTTGTCTGGGAAGTGCCGGTGCGGCGGCAGTCCGACCATTTCGGGGACTACCAGGCAGCGCTCGATCGGCTCGCCGCCATGGGCCTGGTCTACCCGAGTTTCGAGAGCCGCGCCGAGATCGCCCGGCTGCCTGGTCTACCCCAGTTTCGAGAGCCGCGCCGAGATCGCCCGGCTGGTCGCGGCACGCGAGCAAGCCGGTCCCTGGCCGCGCGACCCGGACGGCGTTCCGCTCTATCCGGGAACCGCGAAGCTGCTGTCGCCGGCCGAACGCGCGCGACGCATCGCGGCCGGCGAGCCCTACGCGCTGCGGCTCGACATGGCGGCTGCGCTCGACCGCGCCGGGCCGCTCGCCTGGACGGAAACCGGCGCCGGCCCGGACGGCGAGACCGGCACGGTGCCGGCGCATCCGGCCCAATGGGGCGACGTGGTGCTCCGCCGCAAGGAGACGCCGACGAGCTATCACCTGTCGGTGGTCGTGGACGACGCGCTGCAGGGCGTCACCCACGTGGTGCGCGGCCACGACCTGTTCCGGTCGACCGGCGTGCACCGGCTGCTGCAGGCACTGCTCGATCTGCCCGCGCCGACCTATCACCATCACCGGCTGATCCTTGACGCCGACGCCCGCAAGCTCGCCAAATCGACGCGCTCGACCGCGTTGCGCGAGCTGCGGGCGCAAGGCCTTACTCCGGCCGAAATTCGCACGCTGATCGGGCTCGCCTGACCGCCGACGGCTTGTCGCATCTCAGCCCATGCTTTCTCGTCACGACATATTTGATCGCACGCGTACGGTCCGCCGCCCGCCCTATCGATGGCTGGCGCGCGAGCTGTGGTCGCGGGCCTTCCGCTACCCGCCCGCGCCGGACCCGGCCGGATTGCCTTGCGGCAACGGCCACGTTGTCCTGGTCGTGCCGGCGTTCCTGACCACCGACATGGTCACGCGGCAGTTGCGCCAATTCCTGGAGCGCTGCGGCTACCGGGTGTTCGGCTGGGGCCTGGGCGTGAATTGGGGGCCGACGCCGCGGGCACTCGCCGGGTTGCGTCGGCGGGTACACGAGCTGGCACAGCTCGAGGGCGGGCCGATCAGCGTCGTCGGCGTGAGCCTCGGCGGGGTGCTGGCGCGCGACATGGCGCACGACCGTCCGCAGCATATCCGCCACGTCATCACCCTCGTCAGCCCGTTCCGGTTGCCGACGGCGAGCACCATCGAGCCGCTGGTGCATCTGTTTGCGCCGTTCTACAGCCGCGACTTCGCCTACGCGCGCGTTGCGGCGCCGCTGCCGGTTTGCTCGACCGCCGTCTTCAGTCGCGAGGACGGCGTCGTTGCGTGGGAAAGCTGCACGAGCGATGACGCGCGCTGTCTCTCGGTCGAGGTCGGCGGGCCGCACATGACCATCTGCCGCAACCCGGATGCGCTGCGAACGGTCGCCCAACGGCTGGCACATTCCGGTTGAAATCGCGCCGA
>WNGG01001901.1_pt1 | contig 23620 bp, 15 predicted proteins | sample 5400661 | NCBI WGS metagenome assembly WNGG01 (sample SAMN13153372, study PRJNA577476) | soil metagenome | isolation source: 100 cm soil or saprolite under Garry oak tree replicate 1 | place: USA:California | collected 2016-06-15
GGACTGGCCGCGAGTGGTGCAGTGGTTCCGGGCGCAGTTAGAGCAATGGCGAATAAAGTGACGATATCGCTATCCCAGCATCGCCAAATATGGATACTGGCCAGAAGATTCGACAATACCATACGATGGAGCTTCGTCCTCAACGGTTCCCAGCAGGCAGGCTCGTATGTTCCGCATGCCGCGCTCTCGAGTGCGGATTTGTAATGGTTGATAACGTCCGGGGGAGAGGCGCTGCTGCTCCCGGAAGATGTCGCCGCTCCTTCTTTCAGGATAGGCAACCAACCAGGATACGATCGGCTCCCACTCTCCCTCGAAAGGATCTTTCTGGGTCCGCCTCCAGCCCAGAACCCGTTTTCTCCGCTCCTGCTCTCGGGACAGCCGGTGGAGCCAGGCTTTCGGATCAGGGACCCTCCTCTCGGCAGGAATGTTCCCTGCTGGACAACATTCTACGGAAAAGACGCGAATGGGTGCAGGAGGGATGCCTGGAACGAAAGGAGAGCCATTCACCGCACTGCGAAAGACGGCCTGTTGTAACTGCTCGACTTGTTGAAAAAGACGGATGGGGTCGAGAGCCAGCGCCACCTCGGTCAGTTCTTGTTGCATCTCGGCAGACAATACTCCTGACTGCAGGAGGCGGCTCTGGCGGAGTCTTGGCTGGATCGTAGACGCACCGCACTTTCTTCCCGGCGCGCTGTTTAGAGAGCAATTTCATGGAGGGTTGAAAGCAGTTGACGGGACCGTCGTAGCGCCTGGTACACCTCGCCCAGTTGCCGATAGGCCTGTTCCCCAACCAGGCGAGTCACGCGCCTACGACTTGGCGTACAATCGCCCATTCTTTTGTTCGGTCAGCCCACTGATTTCTTTTCTGATAGGGGCGACCCCGTGTGAACGTCATCTGTTCTTGCTCATAATACGCCACCACTTCCTCATTGATGAACTCCCCGCCATGATCGGTATCGACGCCCAGGATCGGGAAAGGAAAGAGCGTTTGTGCGCATTGGAAGGCTGCCAGCGCGGTCTCCCGACTGCGCTACAGGAGCGGGAGGCATTCAGTCCAGCCTGTCGCGATGTCCGTCAGGGTCAAGGTATACAAGTAACCTCCCTCCGCTTCTCTCCCACAATGGGCAACCAGATCTGCTGGAAGTCAAGCCCGGCTGCGTTTCATTCCAGTCTTGGAAGGTGCGGATCGGGATCTGGCGTTTCGAGGAGCGTCCCGGCTTGGGTGGTGGAGATCCCGCCAGGACCGTGTTGTCGTCGGGAGCGTAGGAGCCGATCCGCCGAGGCTCGCGCTCATCGAGAGCAGTTGGTTCCGGTACTCCTCCGTCAGGTGCAGATGTCCATGCCGCAGAAGCCGCTTCAACGAGGGGAGGCAGAAAAGGCATCAGCCGTTTGGCGCAGATACAGTTGGCGGCGTTCCAGGCCAGGAACAGCGCGTGTTGGACGTCGGGTCCATACGTGCGCCGACGGGGATGCTCTCGCGTCTGCTGCACCTCCTCGGCATGGTTGAGCAGCCAACTCGCGTCCTTGCGGTTCTGTCCAGTCGCTTGAGTACCTTCATCCAGCAGCAGGCGTTTTTTGGAGACGATGCCTTGCAATACCGCGCTACCATGTGTTGAAGGAATTCGCGCCTGCTGCCAAGACTCACTCCTCCTTCCACGCTAGCCTCCTTTGCAACAGTCCCGCATGAGACACCTCACTGAAACGACGGATACACCCCTGGTTGCCTCAGAATCTTTCTCGTCGAGCGCATTGGATCGGCTTTTTGTCTCTTTGACCAGGGAACATGAGGGGAGGTGTGGCCTTGCTGAACAGGCAGTACACGACTGACGGAGAGAATGATGCGTCAATGGCGCAAAGTGAGATTCTCCTCGAGGCCATGCGTGATTCCTCAAGGAGATGTCTTAGGAAGCGCAATGGCGTAGAGTGAGTGATCATCAGAGCCAACGTAAACGATGCTTTCGGTGGGGCCACCACCGACCCATGTGACCACCGTGGAAGAGGAGATCACAGTGTCTCCCGTCTGAATGCCCACATCTTGGGCGTAGCACTGAGGACCAAGTTACCTATGCTTACGATGAGGACGACTGCCAGAGCTAATCCGCTCAGCAGGAGAGTCCTTCTGCTGGGAAGGTGTCTCTGCTAGCCTGTTTGGGTAGGCTTGCTGATCTCTGGCACTCTCGGGACGCTGCGAAACTCAAGTGCAGAGAAAGCGGAAGCTGCCTTGGGCTCTTGCGCCTCCTCTTGACGCCGTCGTTTTTCCTCAGCCTCGCGAGCTTGCTCCTCTCTGACTCAGTGAAGTTCCTCCTCTTGCCCACCGTGTCGCGCCTGAAGAGTAGCACTCCAGATGCCCTGCCAGGGAGAGGGTGGATGGGAAGTGCCTCACTCCCGAGGGGCTTTCCAGCCGTGTCCTCGTCTCCCGGCTCACCGGACGGATGGCCCCGGCGGGGGTCGAGGGAAGGGATCTCCAGGGGGCTCCTTGCGTTCCTGCTGCGCGAGTACCTGAGCGCTCAGGCGCAGGTAACGTGTGCTGGTGGCTTGATCGGCGTAGCCCAGCAGTTCCTGTAAGATGAGCGGCTCGCCTCCGGTCTGTAGATACCGCAGAGCAAAGCTCTCACGCAACAGGGAGGGATTGACGCCCCTCCTCAGAATGCCAGCCCGTTTCCTGAGCCGACCAAACAAGAGCACAACCCCATTCTTGGTGAGTGGACGCCCCCTCTCAGAGAGGAAGAGGGGATCTTCGCTGGCACCTCTCTGTTCTACACATGCTCTCGCCCCAAGACGGTAGGTATCCAGATACACGCGCAGGTGGCCTAGCCCCCCGTGCCCCAGCGTCAGCCGTCGCGTCTTGGCGCCTTTCACCCGAATCAGCAGGATGCCCTGCTCTGGGTCCACATCTGAGAGGCGCAACCCATCCTATATAATCCGAGACACGCATGCCCGTGTCAAAGAGCAGCCAGAGGATGGCTCGGTTGCGCGCCGTCGCCCGCTCTGCCAGCATATCGATTTTCCTTGCGGAGCGGCAGGCCAGCAGCAGGCGTTCCCATTCCTCTGGTGCAAGCGGGTGAAACTCGCAGGTTTCCAGCCTGGGGAGGACAAGGCGCGCAAAAGGGGTGGCTTGCAGGTACCTGTGACGCACCAACCACTGGCAAAAGGCTCGCGCCGAACGCGCGTAGGACTCCACTGTGCTGATCTGGCGAAGAGGGCCCCTGGTGGTCGGCATGTGAGGCAGGAACGCCAACCAGCCGCGCACCTGCGCTTCCGTGATCTGGCGAAGCAAGAGACATTGGTGCTCGCTGAGCAGATAGTGCTGGAACAACCCCAGGGCGTGCTCGTGCCATTCTAGGGTTTTTGGACGGCGGTGGTGGCTCCTCTGATCCTTCAGATAGTCCTGGATGGCCTGCTCAATGGTCAGAGCCGAAGGTTTCTGTTGAGATCGTTTCCCGCTGGCAGGAGCGTGAGACGCTCGCGGCTGTCCGACGCGGGGCATGGAGGCGCCCTGGGTAGCGACACACCTCGTCGCTGCTGGTAGGCACATGGCCTCTTCCTCTGCGATCAGCTGAGCAGGGGATGATCTTTCTTCTCCGGTTTGACGGGAAGGGGCACCAGGAGGGGAGCTAGGGATGCTGCGAAAGGATGAGGCATTGACGCCTGTCGCTTGCTCTGACTGGTCCGGCGAGACGGGATCGGGGATACTTCCATGGATCACCACCCGCTGCCAGGATTCCTTCACGGCCTCCTGGTCGGCAGTACGTGGCCTCGCGAGGCAGCGTTCAACACAAAATAGGAGCACATCCACGGGGGAGCTTCCTTCGGCGTCTGGTGAGGCGCTCGTCGTCGGGCTAAAGAGCGCCTGCTGCAGGTCTTGTAGATGGTGAAAGAGCCGCAGCGGGTCCAGAACCTGGGCCACCCGCCGCAGCTCCTGCTCCTTGGGTGCGGGCAGCACCTGCGAGAGCAGGAGACGCTGCAACGGAGTTTTGGCCGCATCATAGACCCGACGCACTTTTCTCCCGTCGAACTGTTTGGCCTGTAGCTTCATGGAGGGCTGAAACCCGTTGACGTACAGACGTAGCGCCTGGTACACCTCGCCCAGTCGCCGGTAGGCGCGTTCTCCCTCGAAGCGATCATAGCCGACCACCTGGCGCACGATGGCCCCGTTCTTCTGCTCGACAAAGCACTGATCGTTCTTGAGGCCCTCGCGTCCTCGCGTAAAGGTGATGCGCTCCTGTTCACAAAACGTCAGCAGGGGCTCGTTGATGAATTCGCACCCGTTATCGCTATCCAGTCCCAGGATCGGAAACGGAAAGCAGGCGCGCGCCTGCTGCAACGCGGACAGGACGTCCTCTGCACTTTTGGAGAGCAGGGGTAGGCATTCGGTCCATCCGGTGGCAATATCGGTGAGGGTCAGGGTGTAGAGAAAGCTTCCCTGGGCCTGTGAACCACAATGCGCCACCAGATCCGCCTCCAGAAAACCCGGCTGGGTCTCATTCCACTGCTGATAGGTGCGGATGGGAATCTGCTGTTTGAGCAATGTCCCGGCGCGCGTTGTTGCCATGCCACGCATGCCCTGCGCTCGGGGTGCCTGCAGGAGGCGATCTGCCGTGGCAGCACTCATCGAGAGCAGCTGGGTGCGGCAAGTCTCGCTCAGGTGAAGGTGCCCATGCCGCTCCAACGCATCGATGAGGGTCGGCAGAAACGGCAGAAGCCGTTTGCTACAGATGCGATTGGCCGCGTGCCAGGCCAGGAATAGGGCGTGTTGCACCTCTGGCCCGTAGCGGCGTTGTCGCCGCCGTGGGCAGCGTTGCCCCTCCTGCGGATGGTTGAGCAGCCACATCGCATACCGGCGAGTGTATCCCGTCGTGGCGGCAATCTCGTCGAGCAGCGCCCCTTTTTGTGCAGCGGACGCCTCACGATAGCGAGGCACCATCTGCTGGAGCAACTCACGCCTCGTTTGAAAACTCAACATAGGTGTCACATCTCCCCTCCTCAAGAAATAGAACAACACAGCAGCCTTCTGCTCAGACGCTTGCCATGTTTGCCTCATTTAACCTCTGCCTCTCTTACTGCTTACAACGAAGAGGAAGTGCCAGAGTCTGAGAGGAGAAAAAGCAGTTTTGGACGCGCTCGACATGACTACCATCCTTTGAAGTGGGGGGAGTGTAAACTGGTTGCAGAGGCAGAAGTTAGATGAGGCAATGCGGGGTGGTGAGGCAGTATGTCACTGTACGCCTTTTTGCGCAACGCAAAACCGCCCCCTTGCTTCACCTCTCGCCGGTTGGTTGTTCTCAACTGGTGCCAGAAGCGCTTGCAAAGAGACGATGTACCGAGAAGAGCGGGAGACGGGGCTCGAACCCGCGACAGCCTGCTTGGAAGGCAGGAACTCTACCACTGAGTTACTCCCGCTTGTTTGGGGTCTATCTTTCTTCCTGAGATAGACAAAGCGATCGGGTCGGGGTGCGCGGACTTGAACCGCGGACCTCATGGTCCCAAACCATGCGCGCTACCAACTGCGCTACACCCCGCAACTACCTACGTTCCCTTATCACGAACGCATCTGAACTATAGCACGCTTTTAGTGGTCTGTCAAGCGCTAGTGCTCTCGTCTGCGGCGGTAGCGAAGCTTGAGCAGGAAAAGATTCCAGCGTGTCCTCAAACTATTGAGCGGGTTACGACGCAGGGGAGTTACGTTTCCATAGCGGGTCGATTGTGTGGAACTGTGCGGACGTAAGATAAACTGCGTGAGGACAAGCCATACCATACAAACTGTACCCACAAGAGCTACTATGCCTGTGAAAATATCTGCTCCCTGCGCATAGGCAAAACCGCCAGCAACCAGAGCGCTTACTCCGGTAATGATGAGTAACCATTCCGATGTGCTGAATCTGAGAGTTGGCAGACCTGGTCTACGAACATTCATACGACGATCCGATCTGCGGCGGAACCGCTCACCAAGACGTGGTTTAGGTTCTGTCCGCTCCAAGTTTCGAAGGATTTCTTCAATCTCGCGCTCGTATCTGTTTGGCATAGCCGCTCTGCTTCCTTGAACTCGCCAAATTACTCTATATCTAATGATACCAACTTCTGGTCAGAGAGACAAGTGTTTCACCTCTCGAATTTGAAATATCTTTCTTTCCCCTCTAAATAAAACTACAACTTCTCTCCCAGTTCTTCCTTCGGCTTAAGTTGTCATTTGAAGGAGAGCCTTGATCTTTTCTACCAAATCAAGTGGATGAAATGGTTTTGTGATGTGCTCAGCTGCTCCAAGGTCTGCACTGATACGTTCATAAATGTCCTCGGCATGGGCCGTCATGATGATCACCGGGACCTGTTGGGTCTGCGGATCACTCCGCAAGGAGTGAAATATCTGGTAGCCATTCTGTCCAGGCATCATCACATCGAGAAGAATCAAATCAGGTTTCTGTCCGGATAACAGGTGCTGCAATTCCTGTCCATTAGAGGCGACAGCTACCTCAAAGCCGTTGCGGTTGAGCACAAAAGTGACAATCTCGCGTATCTCTTTGTCATCATCAACGACAACAATGTGCTTTGACATCAGCTGCTTACTCCTGGCTTTCTCAAAACTTTCCCTGAGTGAATATGCATCTATCATACTCATTTTGTGGCCGAAGTACAACTGGTTTGCTCATAGTTTTTTTATTAAGATAGCTGAACAGGGCCACCGCAAGGGTAGCCCTGGAACTTCCTTGTAGAAAAATCTTATGTTCACCAATTGACTCAACTTCCTGGCTCTGCTATCATAATGGCAATGAAGCCGATCCCAATAGTCATGAAGGGGAAAGATATGGTAGATCTGGTAGGTACACCGGCATCCTGGCAAAGCATTTTAGGGCGTATCGCTAAGACTTCCCAGGAGCGCCAACTGTTGGCAAGCGATCTTGGGGTATCGATCATCACACTTAATCGCTGGATAAGTGGAGAGTCCAGACCACAGCGACCCCACCTCATTCGGCTTCTACAAGTCATCAACCAGCAATATCGTGCAGAACTGGTTGATGCCCTGAAACAAGACTTTCCAGATATTGAAGGTTGGCTCAAAGACAAAGCTCCTGAACAGGTCTCCCCAGAATTCTTCACCGAAATATTAAGTATCCGCTCCACAACTACCGATACACTACGCTTCTGGAACATCAGTGAAGCAGTGCTGAAAAAAGGGCTCACCCTGTTAGACCCTAATAACTTTGGCATGGCACTGACAATCTGCCAGTGTATGCCACCATCGAAAGATGGCAAAATCCGCAGTTTGCGTGAGCGAGTAGGAAAGGGAAAGCCTCCCTGGGAGTCAGACCTTGAGCACCTCTCGATCTTCCTTGGCATGGAGAGTCTTGCAGGCTATTCTACAGAGTCTGGTCGTTATGCAAGCGTTGAAGACCTGAACAAAGATACAATAACCCCTGCTTACAAAACTGAGTATGAAGTCAGTGCAGCCGCTCATCCTATCTGGATGGGAGGACAAATTGCAGGATGCCTCCTCGCTTCCAGTACACAACTGAGTTATTTTACCCAACAACGCATTGCGTTACTTGGGACTCTCAGCGATCTGCTTTCTCTGGCATTTGACAAGAGTGATTTTTATCCACCAGGCATGATCGAAGTTCGACTAATGCCTTCACCTGAGGAGCAACGGCCCATTATTACGACATTCCGTCAGCGAGTGGCAAAGGTCATTATAAATGCTGCAAGAGAAGGAAAACATCTCCCCAATAACACCGCCGAACAACTCGTATGGCAAGAGATAGAAGAAGAGCTTCTCAGCCTGGCCGATAAACCATATTCTGAGGCATCCTGATGCTACCTCATCTTGAAGCCAAAAGCAATCCTCTAACGCCTCTCATAGCTCAAAGTCAAAGCTATACCGAGAAGGGAACACGCGCCCCGATGTTTGCGTTCATGGATGAGAGAAATCCCTTTCCAGGGCGTTGATTTCTTTGGAGGAGTCGGATCTGCTTTGGAGGAGTGCCCCGTTGAGGTTAGCATTGTTGAGATTGGTCTCGCTGAGGTCTACTCCGCTAAGGTTGGCCCCTCGGAGGTCTGCTTTGCTGAGATTGGTACCCTTGAGACTGGCCCCCCTGAAGTTCGCCATATACAGGTCTGCCCCACTGAGATCAGCGCCGCTGAGGTTTGCCCGGCTGAGGTCTGCCTCGCCGAGATCCGCCTCACTAAGGTCAGCCTCACTGAGATCGGCCAGACTCAGGTGGGCACCACTCAACTGGGCACCTCTGAAGTTCATGCTCTTGAGGCTCGCCCCACTGAGGTAGGCTCCTCTAAGGCACACTCCACTGAGATTCGTCCCGCTCAAGTGCGCCTTACTCAGGTGGGTTTCGCTCAGGTCTGTCCCCACGAGGTTCGTTCCGCTGAGATCTGCTCGGCTGAGGTCGGCCCGGTTCAGATGGGCCTCCCCGAGGTCTGCTCTCCTGAGGTCTACCTCACTCAAATCTGCCTCGCTGAGGTCGGCCCTCATGAGAGAGGCCCGGTTCAGACAAGCTCGGCTCAGGTAGGCCCTGCGAAGGTTTGTCTCGCTGAGGTCGGCCTCGCTGAGATTGGCCCCCTCCAGGCGACTTCTCGTCAGGTTTCCTCCCTTGAGGTTGGCCCCCGTGAGATTCACGCCAGTGAGATCGACACTGGCGAGGTCCGCCTCTCGCAGATCTGTCCTGCTGAGCTTTACCCCTTTGAGAGTCACTCCGTTGAGATTGACTCCGCTAAGGGTTACCCCCTCGAGGAGAGCAGCGCTCAGGTTCGCCCCATGAAGGGAGGCCCCGCTGAGATTGGCCTCTCGCAGCTCTGCTTCATTCAGGTCCGCCCTGCTCAGGTTCGCCCCATGAAGGTAAGCTTTACTGAGATTGGCCTCCCGCAGGTCTGCTCCACTCAGGTCTGCATGATAGAGGAGAGCCCCGCTCAGGTTCGCCCTGGAAAGGCACGTCTGCCTGAGGAAGGCTCCGCTCAGGTTCACCTCTCGGAGATCTGCCTCGCTCAGATCAGCCCTGTAGAGGCTAGCTCCGAAGAGGCCAGCTCCGCTCAGGTTGGCCCCATAGAGGTAAGCCCCGCTGAAGTTGGTCTCCTGAAGGTTCGCTTTGTAGAAGGTGGCGTTAACAAGGTTGGCCCCGGAAAGAAATGCCCCACTCAGGTCTGCTCCACTCAAGTTGGCCTGCCGGAGGTCTGCCCCGCTCAGGTTAGCCTCCCGCAGATTCGCCTTGTAGAGGTTGGCCCCGGAGAGATAAGCCCCGCTCAGATTGGTCCTTCTCAGGTCGGCTCCGCCCAGGTTCGGCTGTACCTGTGGATGCTTTTCTCTCCAATGATTCCACGCACTTGCGCCTTTCTTGAGGAGATTGCGATGATGCCAGACTGCCATAGGTTTCTGTTCACCTCCTGCACTTGCTTGCTGTCATTATACGGTTATAACGGGCAGCTAGCAAGCAAAAGGTGTCTCCTATTGACAAAGGTCATATCTCATTGATGATTCTGTCGACTTCCAGGTTAAGGTATGAACAAATGACGATAACCTGCTAAGTACAGCCGATCATTGATCGGCTGTACTTAGAGCATCAGCTTTCTTTTCGCAACACAGCTATGCACACGGGCACTCCTGCTCTACCTTCAGCATGGGGCCGTCTACAGTACTATCGTCCGGGTCTATATGATCCCAGTGTACAATCGGCTGTCTCAACAGGACTTTTTGAAGTCCTGTTGAGACAGCCGAGCTAAAATCGAAGCTGGGGAATACAATCAATCCCCCACTTCACCATTATTACCGCCATATGGCTTGCACACCTGGCATACTTTCAGCAGAGGGCCCTCCGCTTTTCCATCTGGGAAATGCGCTGGATCTAATCTATTCCACCTTGCAATTCTTCCTGAGATCAGATTCAGGAGTTTGTCATATACCGTGCCGGCGAGGGCAACTGCCGGGTCCAATTCCAGGATGCGTGCGACCACCGCGCTCACAATCGGGGTCGCGAATGACGTACCTATCCAGTAAGCCCAGGCGTTTTCGTTGGGTGCTGTGTAGTATTGTTCAGGTGGATCAGCCGGGACAGCCGAAAGCGGCGGAAATTCGACGCTGCTGTAGATACCTCTCGGCGCATCACATATCGTCACAGTGGGATGATCGCTGCCAGCCTCTCCAGGCTTCGAAGGAACTACTTCTCCTAGATCTGCATTTGGGACCTCACCACCCCATGTTGCAAGGCCATATGAGCGGGGATGGGGATCATAGTCAGGCGAGGCAGCATTATCATCAGGATAGGAGCCGGAATAACAGCTATACGAAGCTGCATCATCATTAACAGCAGCAGCGCCTACGGCAATGATGTTCTTAAAGAATTTGCCCAGAGCAGCTGGATAGAGTGCCGGGGGGCGTATCGCATCAGAGAGCATCACACCCGTGGGCAGTTCACGCCCATCGCCCTCGTTGCCAGCAGAAGCTACGATTACTGCCCCAGCTTTCTGCAGGGCAGTGATTGCCAACAACAGGTTTGCGGGTATAAGTTCAAAATCGTCAGTTCTCAGCTTTATTTGCCCGGGCTTTACCTTCTCAACCTCCTCCGCCCTCGGAATCACCAGGCTCAGATTGATGACGACCGGCTTCCCGAACAGATCTGCATCCTTATCTGACATACGATCGTATATCCTCTCAAGCGCATGTGTCAGCTTTTCCAGGTCACCAACGCAAAGACTATTGAGAACACGGACACATTCAATCCGGGCATCGGGCGCGACGTCACGCACAATCCCGGCAATGAACAAACCATGATCCGGGATCAGAATGGGGTAATGCTCTCCATAGACGTCTTTGCCAACGGAGGCGACGTTTGTATGATCCATAACATCTATTTCTTGCACACCAGACATCAGGCTATAGTCAAAGGAAACTGCCTCGTTCACAGTATGCAAGAGCCAGTTGGCACTGCCTGCATCGCGTGCTGCTCTGGAAATGACTCCTCTTTCTGGAAATGAATCCAACACAAAGACAGTCACGCCATTCCCTGTCGCTAATAACTGAGGATCGACATCAGGCAACTCAATGTGCCAGTACGGGCAAGAATCTGCTACCGGCATAGGAGGAGTCAGTGGACACCCCGTGCTTACCTGAGTTGCTCCGCTCAACCAGGTTGGAGCAGAAAAAGCAATAGGCACCTTCTCTTCTTCACGGTTGTTGAAATCAGGCACAGCGTCGTTGAGGGTTTCAACAATGGCGGGAACAAGAGCCTCATCATCATGATCGCCGTCGTGATGATTCCCGGTTGAGGCCATCTCAACCGACACATCGCCAATATCTGACGCTGGCCCTTTGACGACCTTAAAAAAGGCATGAATACTGGTACGGATCGTGCCAAAGCTTTTTTCAATGTTAGTGCCTTCGTCGAAGAGATAGACGCCAGAGGGTAACTGCGGGCTAGTGCCGACGTTGAACCTGCGCATAACAGGGCGGTCGCCTACAGCTGGTTTCTCGTTGTCGCCTAAAAAAACTAAATGAATAGGATCACGGCCCTGCTCTCTAAACTTCTGCAAGAGAAACGTATTGATCCTCTTCAACTGCTCACGTAAATTCAAGTCATCTAGCAGCGGCTCTTTCTTGAGAACTCCATCCTCAATGAGAGGGAGTTTCGAATGAAATACGACCATTACCTGGTCATTCCGCCAAAAAGTGTCGTGCATCGGCATTTTCATGTCGCCTATAGGCTGCATGTTGTTCATGGGTGGCATATCCTGTTGCATACGCGCCTCCAAGTCCCTTTCATTTTGTATGCTATCGGTAGTACAAAGTACGTACACGAATATTTCCACCTCCTAAACGATGGAGTACTCCTTTTTTGGGGGACGAGTTGTTCAGGCAGAAGTGTATCTTACGATTTTTGATGGGTGCGATACTTCAAAGGACCAACATCACCAACGAGACGAAATGCAGCCCAGAAATAGGGGTGAGCATACATTGAATCTCTTTGTTGCAAGAGATTACACTGAGCGGAGCGCAGCGCCTGCACCTTGCTCCCTCCCTGTAAAAGATGCTGATAGAAATGCTGCATCAGTTCGTTGGTCGAGGTATCCTCTACGGACCACAGGCTGATGACGAGTGAAGGTGCCCCGGCAGCGAGGAAGGCCCGAGCCAGGCCCAGTTGTTCATCGCCTCCCCCGCTCAGAGCCAGGCCGGTTTCACAGCCGCTCAACGTGACCAGTTCACAGTGCCGTAAATCAAGGCTGAAGGCATCGATAGCATTTAATTGCCCATCGGCTAAACGCACATACGAAAAATTGGGGGCATCCAATCTGCTTTGCCCGTGCGTTGCGAGATGAATGATAGGACTGGTTGGAGCTTGCTGGATCAGCCGCGCAATTGTGGCTTCCTCTTCAAGATAGCAGTCCCCTCCTAAGAGTGAAGCTATCGTTCTTGCCTCATCCTGGACTCGTTGCAAATGCCCACGATCCGAATACCCAAACACTAATGGAGGCCGAGCTGCTGTCTCTGCTGGATCGTTGCTATTGCGTAGCGCAAGATGCGTGAGCAGGCTGCTTGCCGGAAGGTAGTTTATCTGGTAGTCCTCGACCAGGAAGTGGGAACCGTCGTAGAGGGCATGAAACGGCAGCTTATGGAGCGAATCATAGGGAACAATGGTCAGGTATCCCGACGAAGAAGGCAGCAGAGATGCTACAGGAGCGATCAAGAGATCATAGAGCTTTTTCAGCAAGCGGCTGATTGCCTTCTGTGAGCCTGATGCTCCAAACCAACCCTGGGCCTGGAAATTGGCATGGAGGATAAGTAACAGGTGCTCCAATTCGGCCTGTCCGTCCGGCAGTTCATGGACCAGCAAATCTTCGGCGGTGATCGCAAAGATGACGAGCTTGCCCTGGTGCATATAGTAAGATAGGAGCAGGTGATCGGCAGAAAGATGCTGGCGCACCTGAGCGATATCTATGCGTTGTATCCTGGAGGCTGCCTGTTCTCGACGCCCGGCCTTTCTGGAACGAGAAGCCGGTGACCGAGCGGGTAGACTTGCTTCGTAGAGATAGAGGCGCTCAAGCAACTCGTTCAGCTTCTCCTCACAACGCTTTAGCTCGGTCACTATGATATCTCTATTCAGCTCTGGCGAGAGCGAGGGATCAATTTCTGCGAGGAGCGTACTATATTTGCGATGTTGCTCCTGCCAATCCCTGAGCTCGTATTGGGTGCGCAGAACCATCGGAGAAACAGCCTTTCCAGCTTGCTCGTTCTCTCTATGCATTGTGCTATGCCTATAAAGATGCTGGCGCAGGGCCATTGATCGGGCCTGTTCAAGAGTGGAAAAAGCCTCCTCCGGTCGAGACTGCTGGAGACGCAGCGCAATCATATCCTCATAGACAGCCCAGGTTGTGTACAGGAATGAGGGTGAGAGATCATAGACAAGATCATCAAGAATACGCTCAATCTGAGCAATTGCTGCTGTGTAGTGCTTTGCTGCCTTCGAAAGATTATTCTGAAGAGCAAAAATTCCTCCCAGAAGATAGTGGCTTTTATAAATTTCCCCTTGCAAATTATGCCGACGTGCCTGCGAGATAACCTGCCTGCATAACAACATCGCCTCCTGGAGCAGTGGCGCTTGCTCCTCCTTCTGCTGGAGGATGGCAGGTTGCCGTGCATTGGCTATCAACGCGCTAGCCATCAGGATACCGGCTTGAGTGGAGCGTATGACAAGACCCTGAGCATCATAATACTGTTTGACCTCCTGAGCCTGCGCATAGGCCGGAGCAAATGATCCCATCTGGAGAAAGATTTCTGCCTGCTGGAGACGGGTAGCAAAGGCGTATGGTTCAAAGCCACTATGAGTAAAGAGGGCCCAGGCTTCATCGAGGATACCAATAGCTTCTTTGAGCCTGTTTGCTGCTACCAGTGCTCTCGCAAATTCGCTCAGTGCATTGCCTGTATTCAATGAGAGGCCAGATTGCCGATAGGTCTTCACTGCTTCTTCCGATAGCAAGCAAGCCTCATGTGCCCTGTTCAATTTGACAAGGCAATTCGCCATATACAGCTTGAGTTCGGCTAGAAAGACAGGATTATCTACGTTCTCCTGTAACATGCCATCACGGGCCTGGTAGTAGTGCCGTAATGCTGAACCATAATACCCCTGTGTATAATCAAGATAGGCTAGCTCATATTCTACAAGATTCGCCAACGCCGTTTCTTCGATGGTCACAAAACTTGCCTGAGCTTGTTGTAGAAGCGTGTAGGCCCGTTCAATGTCGCCGAGCCAGGAAACATTTCTCGCCAAGTTGATCTGAATGATTCCTCTAGTTCGCTGGATATCAGTCTCTTGTTGATCGGTGATGGTAGCAAAAAATGCAAGCGTAAGTTCGTGAAGATTGATGGCATCCTGGTAGCGCCCTACAAATTCATAGACCAAACCTATGTTATTATTAATAACGCCAACCCAATATTGTTCACCTAACTGGGAAAAAACGATACAAGCTTGTTCGGCGAATTGTAGCGCATCATCGATACGACCGAGATAACCTGCTGATGAAACCCAACTGATACGAGAACGCGCCCAGTTTCCCTTATCTCCTAGGGACAAAAATTCCTCCCCGGCAACGTCTAAACTCACCAGTGCAGCATCATAATGCCCAATCTGTAGCAGCGCATCTCCCTTTGCTTTGAGGCCAAGCGCATGCGATAAAAGGTGAGAACTACATTCGCCGAAGAAGATCAGCAGTTCAGCTATCTTGAGCGAGAGAAAGGGCGTGTAGAGGAGGTGCAGGGCTTCGTCCGTCAACCATTCGCCAATGGTTTTATGGTCGGATAGTTCCGTAATATGCTCCTGTATGTAAACACGCCCTTCTTCCAAAGAGTGGTCGCGTAAATATTGCAAAAATAACTCACGATCCATATGCGGCAGTTGCTCTCCCCAATGAGTAGTGTATGTACTACGGTTGCTCTCTACAGATTCAGCCACATTATATCGCGTCCGTATATTAACGGTATGCAGGCGGTTTTTTCGAGCAGAGCTGCGCTCATTACTCCTCATCACTTAGTCGCCAGCGCAGTCGATCCCCGCTGCGCCTCAGCCGTTCGTCAACATTGCGATACAGGCGTGTAAATTACAACTCTCTCCTGGTGGAATCTTTGTAATTATCGTGGGGTGTATTTCACACTATTCAATCTGTACAACATTACCCGTACCTGAAGTGGCCACTCGTGATATTCAAAGGGGGTACCAGTTGGTACCCCCGGCGGGTGCAAGAGCTCTCAGCAGCGGACTCCGACACGAGAATTATATGGGTGGAAGCCGACTAAGATCCCGGGCGCGTATAGATGAACGTTCCGGAGAGAGCCAGAGTGGCACCACTGGTCGTGTCCATTATCATCACGTCCGTGTAGGTGACAGAATCGAGTTGCAAGATCTGGCCAGGAGGGCAGGAGAATCCTTCTGGGCCCGGTGGGCTAAGTGTCAGATTTCCAACGAGGTTACCGTTCTTATCGGCTGTGAACGTCCCAGAAGCGCTCACCGGTACCAGCCCGGTTTTGTTCGATGCCTCCGGCTTATTCCCGCTCTTCGTGTAGCAGCGGTAAATTGCCATTCCTTGGGCCGAGACCGTGATCGTTTCCACCGAGCCGCTCTGCAGCCCCGTCTCTTTAAAGTTGACGATGAGGTTGCTGCCAGACAGAGTCACGTCAGTTGCGTTCTTGATAAAGTGGGCATTTCCCGCGAAGGCGTCCACAGCCATTAGACTCATCGTGGCAGCGACCAGGAGCATTGCTATCAGTGTTTGACGCATGAGTTACTCTCCTTCTTTACCTAGTGGTGATGTTTCCGATGGCTGTCATCCCTGACTAGGTATAGTTGATGTCGTCATCCCTCCTTTCTGTGTGTCATCGCTTAGGGCAAGCGTTACTTACCCAGCGAGAGAAACCCTCAGCTGTCACCTTTGCATGACACAAGGTGTGCAACAAGGAATACGGGTGTGTCACCTTCACCCATGCATGGTGAGCACAAAAATGACCTCACCGTCAACCGTCTCCTTTTGCTAAGTCCAGTATAATGTACTCTCAAAGCTGGGCAGTGAATAGGGAGTCTGACTCTGTTGCGCCTGCGGTGCATGAATTATTGCTTGGGAGTCCATCTGCTCACTCGATGCCGTGCTTGCGCATCAAGTAACGTAACTGATCCACTTTTGCAAGGCCAAGGAGTTCAGCAGCACGAGCACGATTATAGTTTGCTGTCTGCAGAGCCCAACGAATAAAGTATTTCTCGGTACGTTCAGTTATCTCCTCTAAGGATAGAGGACCTTGTGGTCGCAAATTCAACCACTGCTCCCAGGGGTCAAGCTGGCTGGCACTGCCACCACTTCCAGCAGCAGTCATTCCAACAATCTCCTGGGGCAGATGGGCAGGCAACAACTCATCGGAGTTACTCAGAATCATGGAACGCTCAATGATATTCTTAAGTTCCCGCACATTCCCAGGCCAGTGGTATGCCAGGAGAAGGCGCTGCGCTTCGGGAGAGATTCTGCGCACGTTCCGGCCTAATGACTTATTAAAATCCTCTATAAAACGGGAGGCAAAGAGCAGGATATCACCCGGTCGCTCACGCAAAGGCGGCAAGGCAATCTGCAACACTGCTAACCGAAAGAATAAATCAGTACGGAACGATCCTTCCTTCAGGGCCTGTTCAAGATTTCGATTAGTCGCTGCCAGCACGCGCACATTGATTTTGACTTCTTTATTTCCTCCCAGGCGGTAAAATGAGCGTGTCTCCAGCACACGTAATAACTTGGTCTGCATATCGAGCGGCATCTCACCAATTTCATCGAGGAACAGTGTTCCACCTTCGGCAAGTTCAAGCAAGCCGCGCTTCTGTTTCTTCGCATCAGTAAAGGCATACTGTTCATAGCCAAATAATTCGCTTTCCAGCAGATTTGTGGCGATAGCCGCGCAATTCAGCGGGTGGAAGGGGCCTGAAGCACGAGGACTCTGCTCATGAATAGCGTGTGCAACGACTTCTTTGCCCGTTCCACTCTCACCAGTAATCAGGACTGAAGCTGTATCACTGCGGGCTACACGGGCAACCATGTCAAACACCTCACGCATTCGCTCACTATGCCCAACAATGTAGCTGAAATGGTAGTTGTCACTGCGTTCACGCCGCAATTGACGTAGCTCGCGGTACATGGCGCTTGTCTCAAGAGTGCGTCGCACAACCAGCAACAACTCTTCAAGATCAAAGCCCTTGAGGAGATAGTCTGAGGCTCCCAATTTCATGGCAGCAACCGCAGTTTGCACATCTGCATAGGCGGTGAACATAATTACTGGTAATTCCTGATCGTACTCCCGAAGGCTTCTCAGAACTTCCAGGCCGCCGATTCTGGGCAAACGTAAATCAAGTAAGACCAGGTCAATGTTGTTTTTCTGGAGAACCTGCAAACCCGCTTCACCATCAGCAGCTACCTCTACCTCGTATCCATGCTTTCTGAGATAGCGTGCGAACTGATGCGGAAGATGCGGTTCATCATCAATAATCAGAATGCTTATACTCATCATCCAACCTCCCCTCTCTGACCGGTTTGCATGGGTAGGTTCCTCTGAAAATCGCATACTACTCCCGCTCCTGCACGAAATAGGCGATTTTCATTGCCTTCTCTGTCTCGTAGAGACATCGAGCTTTTTTTCGGCTCGACGCCTTCGGCGGCGGGAGAAGAGGGAAAATCAGGGGTCACCCCTGAAACCCCGCCAGGGACCGCGCCCCTGCACCCCGCTCACGAGAAAAGGGGAAATCAGGGGTCACCCTTGAAACCCCGCCAGGGGCTGCGCCCCTGCACCCCGCTTCCTACAAACCTACCCGTGTAAATCTCTGACCGGGCCGCTACGAAATTCCATCATCAGATACATCAACCAAAGGAAGTCGTACTGAAATGGTAGTACCATAGCCAAGCTGACTCTCTACCAGAATATGTCCATGGTGGTCTTCAACTAAGCGGCGTGTGATCGGCAAACCAAGCCCGATGCCATGGGCTTTAGAGGTAAAAAATGGTTGAAAAATATTCTCGAGTTGATCTGCCGCTATACCGACACCGGTGTCTATGACTGATAATTCAAGCCAATCTCGCTGTTCAGCTCGCCCAAACTCGGGTGATGGGGCAGGCGTAAAATGAGAGAGGCTGCGTCTGGTCGCTTCGCTTCCGCACACGACCTGGCAAGAGATTGAGAGCACCCCACCGTCGGGCATTGCCTGCAAGGCATTCATGTAGAGATTGAATAGCACCTGTTCCATCTGCGCTATGTCTACCTGCACCATAGGAACCTCGTGATAGACACGGTGGACGACTATGCCAGCCTCCACAAGTTGTGTCTGCATCACTTGCAGGACATGCTCGCTCAGCGCAACCAGGTTGCATGGGGCACGATGAAGTTGGCGTGGCCGAGCAAAGAGCAGCAGGTCGCGCACAATAGTATCCAGGCGTTCTACTTCTTTAAGCACAACTGACACAGATTCCTGCGTTCCTTCACTCATCCAGCCAATTCCCTCATCTCCTCCAGGCTGTCCGCTCCGATCTCTTGCCAGGTCATCCATGAGCATCTGCATCGAGGTTTTGATCGAGGCTAACGGGTTGCGCACCTCGTGTGCAACGTTGGCCGCCATTTCACCAAGGGAGGCCAGGCGATCAAGCCGTCGCTTCTCCTCCTCCAGGTGACGTACCGAGGTGACATCGATGAAGGTTATCAGAGCGCCAACCAGTTCCCCCCGCTCATTACGCAAGGGTCGCATGGTAACATCAAGCACGATCTCCTGACCATCGCGGTCTGGCGCGACGATGGTTTCATTCTTCTCTCTGCCTGTTGAGAGGACCCTGGGCAGTGAAGCAAGCTGTATGATCTTCTGTAAAGGCTGTCCAACCACTTCATATGGCAGATAGCCTAATACCTCCACTGCGGCACGATTAAAGGTGGCGATCTGCCCACGCAAGTCAACAGTGATCAACCCACTGGGGATGCTCTCCAGGATCAATTCTTTCAAACGCTGATCGTCCAGGACCTGGCGTAACAGTTTGCGAGCCTCGTTACGCGCCTCGATGACCTCTGTCATAAGGTGAATGTTTTCCAGCACGATGCCGACCTGGTTTGCCAGTACTTGAAGCAAAACCAGCTCCTCACGACGGAGTTTCCATGGTTGGTGATATGCTCCGACTATTATCCCCTGGATACCTGGTACCTTCGACCCAGTCTCTCCCATATGAGGAAACTTCACCTCACTCTTTCTCACCCCTCGGCTACTGACTATAGGAATAGCAAAGAAGGTTTTGATGTTGGTGTCTAACTGATCCAGGTATTTGCTGGAGGCTGGATCTCCCGGTCTTTCCATTACCAATGATGATGGGTTCGCTCCTTTTTGTCCAGTGAAAGCTTGGAGAAGCATTTTATACAAGCTGGAGGTAATCCAGGGGATAGCGCCTGGGAGAGTAGAGGGGAGAATAAGGTCACAAAGATCGACCGTAGAGATTTCTCGCGTGCGCTGGATAACGATACTTTTCACTCGCTCCAACTCGTACATAGAGTAGTTTAGCTGGCTACTGATACTATTGAGTAGCGAGAGTTCATGGATACGCTGCTGGTCACGCTCTAACAGACGAGTATTCTCTAGCAGCATTGCAATAACGCCAGCCACCGCTTCCACTACCTGCACCTCGTCACTTGACCAGCTTATGGGAACCGCTTTGATTGCGCTCTGGATCATTTTAATGGGTTCATCCCCGTCCCGGATAGCCACCAGCACACCTATGGCCCGTTGCCGGTAGAGCAAAGGTACTGCAACAAGTGTTGGCGCAGCGCTTCCGGCAGGAATAGTAATGGCATGCCGTTCGCGCCAGGCTTGTGCTTCAGGCACCTTGCTGTTTAGATCGATGGGATTAATTTGAGCTACAGCCAGAAGAGAGGCAGACCACCCAGGTTTTTCATCGAAAGTGCCGGCTGCAAATTGTAACGTCTCACCAATGCGTTGATAGAGTAATACGCACCGGCATCTGAGCAAAACTGCCAGGCGTCGAGGCAAACTATCACGCAGCGTACGATAATCTGTGACAGCGTTACATTCAGCGAGAAGAGCTGTCAATACTGCTGAGGCGTTCAGATGCTCACTCTGTCGTTCCACTCCCATCATCACTAAACCCCCACATAAGTCAGTCTATCCTGTTTCGTTCGTCCTTAGAGCTTCTGTCTTCTACTATACCAGAGATACTCCAATTTTGCACGAAAAGGAGAGTATTATGAAAATATTGTCATAATTGAGGCATTTTCCCGGTAGTTTCGCATTTAGACTCGATACGTTACTCCCTTGCCTTCCTCGTCTCCCTCGCGGCGAAGCATGCTTCTAGCCGGTGTGGTGTAGGCTACTTCACGTCCATTCTTAAAGACATGCAGCCGCGCAGGGACAAGCCGTAGTGCTTCAAAAGCGGATGGAGCATCCAGTACGAGAAAATCTGCGGGTTTGCCTTCTTCAATACCGTATCTATCCTGGATACGCAGCGCTCTGGCACTATTCGTGGTAATCAGATCGAGCACATCGTCGATCTCTTCGTAGCCGCTCATATGGCAGAGGAAGAGCGCTAATTGTGCCGCCGCGAGCATATCGCCTTTCCCAAGTGGGAACCAGGGGTCCATGATCGAGTCGTGGCCCAGTGCTACATTGACACCTCCTGCTAGCAACTCCTTCACACGGGCGATACCTCGTCGCTTGGGATAGGTATCAAAGCGACCTTGCAAAACAACGTTATCAAATGGGTTAGCGACGACGTTCATCTGTGCGCGTGCCAGCAAGCGAATGAGTTTGAAGGCGTAGGCATTGTCATAGGAATGCATTGCTGTACAATGGCTGGCTGTGACACGACCCTGCCAGCCCTGCTGCATTGTGTCTGCGGCCATCACTTCTGTGAAACGGGAGAGGGGATCATCGGTCTCATCGCAATGGCAGTCAATATCCCGGTTAAACTCGCGCGCCAGTTCGAAGGCATAATGTACATCCTCAACGCCCATATCGCGTGTCCACTCATAATGTGGAATACCGCCTACGAGGTCACAGCCCAGTTCCATAGCTTTGCGCATCAACTCACGTCCATTGGGGAAGGACATGATGCCATCCTGGGGGAAGGCGACCAGTTGCAGGTTACAAATATCACGTATCTCTGCGCGCACTTCAATCAATGCTCGAAGTGCGGTCAGGTTCGGGTCGCATACGTCGACATGGCTGCGAATGTGAAGAGTTCCTTGAGCAACCTCCCAGCGGATCTCTTCCAACGCCCGCCGTTTGACATCCTCAACGGTCAAACTCGGCTTGCGCTCACCCCAAATCTGGATACCCTCCAGGAGTGTACCAGTTGTGTTGTAGCGAGGTTGCCCTACAGTGAGCACGGCGTCAAGATGCACATGTGCATCAACGAAGGGGGGCGAGACAAGCCGGCCTGCCACATCTACTTCGCGTGCTGCACCCTCCTCGGAGAGTTCATTGGCGATTTTAGCGAAGCTTCCGTCTTTCACAGCAATATCGACAAGACCTTGACGACGGTGCAGTTGAGCGTGACGGATGATGAGATCGTAAGGCATATAAGGCTCCTTTTCTTTCGTTTACTACCACAAAAAAGCAGGCGGTTGTGACCGCCTGCCTTACCGTATTGGGAAATGAGAAACAGTTACTCGCTGCTGGTGCTCACTTCACCACGGGGACTGGTGTTCAGTTCGATACGACGCAGGATCAGGTAGGATATACCAGCCAGGATAAGGCCTAACTCGAAGCCAACGTCCATACCAAAGGGTGGATTGACCAACTTAGCGATAGGCCCAACGTAGTACACCTGTGCAGCACCCAGCAGGACACCCACCAGACCAAACACCATAGATACGATGGCCGCCCATCCAATTGGAAGTCTACTGGGAGTATTCCAATCATCGACGTTGTACCGTCCACGACGGAAGACAAAGTGTTCCAGAACGAGAATAATCGCCCAGGGGCCAAGCCAGTAGGCTATGATTAGCAGGAAGTCGGTGAGTGTGTGTGCAAAGTTGGCCGAAGCAGGAAGCGCGATCGCAACGTAAATCACTGCACCAATGAGCGTCCAGACGTAGCGCTTGACGCGCTGGAAGGTCTTCCCAAAAACCTGAACGGAGAGGCCAAGGCTATAGTCGTTCGGGATATTGTTCGCAACCACACTTAGAGCAAGCAACACCAGGATTGCTGTTCCAAAGCCCCCTAACGAATTGACGACGGCGGCAAGCAGATCACCGACAAGCCCATTTGAAAATTTTGTCGCCCACGGGCCAAAAGTGGTAAAGGCCATGCCGAGTGTTTCTAGCAGCACACAGGGTATAAAGATGCCCAGGAAAGTGAGCAAGAAAACGCGGCTGGGCCGTGTGTTCTCAGGCTGGTTGACGTTATAGTCGGCGGCATAGGATGCCCAGCCTGTAGCAAAACCGTAGACGGCACCACCAAAGGAGAGTAGGCCAGCAATTTCGGCGGCTCCGAATGCAGGCGTAGCTACAATGCTAAAGTGAGGAGCTGCTACAATCAACATGATAGCAAACATGACGGCCATAGGGATCCAGGCATAGCGCTCATAGCGATGCACATACCTGTAGCCATAAACGCTGACCAGAGTCGTGAGAACCGCTAAGATGAGAATGCCAGCCCAACTGGGAACTCTTCCACCACTCAGTGCAGCAATCAATTGCCCACCGATAATGACGTTGACAACAGACCAGCCAATACAGGCAGCAGCATTGAAGAGGGCCATAATGATGCCACCCACCCAACCAAATGAGAAGCGCGAGATGGTCATCTGGCGTAACCCTAACTTAGGGCCAAGTGTTGAGAAAAAGGCAACCGGAAGGACTCCCAACGCATTGAAAATGATGATAACAGCGACACTATCCCAAAAACCAAGGCCAAAGATCGGAATAGCCAAGGCTCCAAGGGCAATGGTGGAGATCACAAGGTTGGCAGAAAGCCACATGGTGAAGTTGTCTAAAATACGGACATGCGTGCGGGTTGTGGGTGAGACACGCTCAATACCGTGTGTCTCAATGCCCTGTTCTTCAGGGATAGCAACAGTATCGGTAGCCACCTATTATCCTCCTGATGGTAAAAACTGTAAGAACATTTCCAGGACTAATGCCAGTCGAACTGCATCTCATCGGAGATGCCTGGCCCTCAGAAATTTTCCGAACTTCTGAGTCAACGAGTGCTAACTCAACAGAGTTGACACTTATATCATACTATATACAACCCCATAAATGGAAGTATTCCAACAGACTTCCTACTGCCTTGCGTGTTTTGCCGTGCATGGTTGTCATGTGATCGCGTCCTCGCTTCCACAGGGCGGTGCAGACTCCTTTTTCTGCGAGATATCTTCAGAATTTCCGCCTCTGCACATCTATACGGAAAGGAGTTACACAGGGGCAAGTGGTACAAGGGCGAGAGTTTTACGAGGCGACCCACAATAAGAACTCTACCCAGGGGGTGCGCGTACGATTGTTGCGTAGGCCTAACAGGGCGACCGCAAGGGATCGCCCCTCCCCAACTACGGATGGGCGTGCGAAGTGTATGAGTTACTCACATCGTGACCGCTCCGGTTTCCCGACATCGTAGCCACCAGG
>WNGG01004098.1_pt1 | contig 23617 bp, 20 predicted proteins | sample 5400661 | NCBI WGS metagenome assembly WNGG01 (sample SAMN13153372, study PRJNA577476) | soil metagenome | isolation source: 100 cm soil or saprolite under Garry oak tree replicate 1 | place: USA:California | collected 2016-06-15
CGAGTGCTCTCAGTCAGTGGTTGAACGTCCTGGGTGGGCTTATCCCCTTTATCCTGATCGGTGGCCTGCTTATCTTTATGATGCGGCAGGCCCAGGGGAGTAATAACCAGGCATTGTCGTTCGGCAAAAGCCGGGCACGGATGTTTATGGGGAATAAGCAGACGGTGACATTCGCTGACGTCGCCGGAGTTGAGGAGGCAAAGCAAGAGCTTCAGGAAGTTGTAGAATTTCTAAAGTTTCCCGACAAGTTTGCCGCACTTGGCGCACGCATTCCCAAGGGTCTCTTACTCGTTGGCCCTCCAGGAACGGGCAAGACGTTGATTTCACGCGCGGTAGCCGGTGAGGCCGGGGTGCCATTCTTCAGTATCAGTGGATCCGAGTTTGTAGAGATGTTCGTTGGAGTCGGAGCCAGCCGGGTGCGTGACCTCTTCGACCAGGCCAAACGCAACAGTCCCTGCATTGTGTTCGTTGATGAAATTGATGCCGTTGGCCGACAGCGTGGGGCCGGGCTAGGGGGATCGCATGATGAGCGCGAGCAGACGCTGAACCAGATCCTGGTGGAGATGGATGGTTTCGATACAAATACGAATGTGATCGTCATCGCAGCCACAAACCGCCCGGATGTTCTTGACCCCGCGCTGCTCCGTCCAGGCCGCTTTGACCGGCAGGTGGTGCTCGATCGGCCCGACATTCGCGGGCGTGTCGCTATCTTACGGGTGCACGCGAAAAACAAGCCCCTGGAGAAAAGCGTTACGCTGGACACCCTTGCGAAGCAGACGCCGGGCTTTTCTGGTGCTGATCTGAATAACCTGCTGAATGAGGCAGCTATTCTGGCGGCACGGCGCAACAAGCGCACTATCGGTATGAGTGAACTAGAAGAGGCGATTGACCGCGTGGTAGCAGGCCCGGCCCGCAAGAGTCGCATCATCAGCGAACGCGAAAAAGCGATTACGGGCTATCACGAGGTGGGGCATGCACTGGTGGCACGCATGCTTCCGAATACCGACCCGGTGCACAAGGTCTCGATTGTGGCACGCGGCCAGGCTGGTGGTTTCACCATGCTGCTCCCCACGGAGGATCGCTATCTATGGAGCAAACCCCAGTTTGAGGACATGCTGGCCTATGCCCTTGGTGGTCACGTAGCTGAGTTGATCATCTTTGGTGAGGTGACGACCGGTGCCTCAAACGATATTGAGCGCGTGACAAAGGTTGCTCGCTCGATGGTCACGGAGTACGGAATGAGCAGCCGTATCGGGCCGATGGCACTGGGCCACAAGGAAGAACTGGTGTTCTTGGGCCGCGACTTTGGTGAACAGCGCAACTATAGCGAGCAGACGGCCCGCGAGATCGATGAGGAGATCCGCCGCATCATTCAGGAGGGATTTGATAAGGCCTACCAGATATTGGTACAAAATAAGAAGCGCCTGATCATGATCAGTGAGCGCCTGATCAAAGAGGAGACGCTGGAAGGACCAGCTTTTGAGGCGCTCTTCAATATGCCAATCGATGAGGGTGAATACGAATCGCCGTCGATTCTCGCCAGTATGGTGAATATGAACAATTCAGGAAAGGGTGAGCAGAAGAGTTTGCCGATGCCTGGCGGTTCATACCCAATGCCGCAGCAGTTGCAGCCACCATATAATAGCGATGCCAGTGGAACAGGCGGATAAGCGTGACCAGCCGTTCTAGGGTGATGTAAAAGTCACCCCCCAGCAGGAGTGCAGAGGGCGGCAGCCCTTTGCCGGAGCGCGAGGTGTCCTCGCAAAACTCCTTCCTCCTCCCCGCCGAAGGCGGAAAAATAGAACTTTTAAATAGCCTTGCAGCCGTTCTAGAAGAGGTATCCACGTCGCCTTCTCGATGGTATAATGAGGGCAGGGAGTTCCCTTGCGAGGAGGTTTCAATGAGTCTGGCGATACCTGATGATATCCTGCGTGCTGCGAAGATGTCCGCTAGCGAACTGAGGCAGGAAATTGCTCTTCTGCTTTTCCAACAGAATAAGCTTACACTTGGACAGGCCAGCGAGTTTGCCGGAATGAGCCACCTGGAGTTTCAGCGCTTGCTGGCAAGTCGCCAGATACCGATCCATTATGATGCGCAGGATTTCAGTGATGACCTGGATACACTCCACCAGCCGGGACAGCTATGATCGTTGTCAGCAATACCTCGCCCATTATCAACCTGGCAGCTATTGGGCGACTTGAACACTAGATAGCCACTCCAGTTTCCGCCACGAAGGCTTCCAATATATCCGACTCTGCTTCTATGACATCTTGACCAAAGGTATTAATATGAAACTGGATAGCTGACTTTACATCGGCTAAGGCTTCTTCGTAGGTATCGCCCTCGCCAACTACAATTCCTTTTAGACCAAGAGGATAAGCTACGTAACCATCAGGATGCTTCTCAACGATCACTTTGAATTGTCTCATCTTTGCAAAACCTCAATTTCTGTAGCCTTGCCAGAGCAGATGCTTCGCTTCGCTCAAGAGGAAGGTAGAGCCTGTCATGCTGAGCGAAGCGAAGCATCTCTCTGCCCATTAAGACAGATACTTCGCCTCGCTCAGGATGACACGGTGAAGCCACTGAGCGGGATGCGTCTCACCGCCGATCATGAACATTCAGATAAGAAGTGCCCCACCCTTCGGCAGAACGTATAGGACTTAATCAGTTCATGTTCAATATGGAGGTATCATACCATACTGAAGGCGACTAGCTCCTGGCTGGCTGCACACTGGGAACAGCAGCCGTGAAAATCTCTTGTTTGCCAGTTCGCGTATCATTCCAGAAGGGATGGACGAACTGATCGTCGGCAGCCAACCCCTGGTAGTCCCCAATGAATTGCAAACCGCTCGTATCGACTGGGGCATCGATCGTTGGGTCCCAACTCTGATTAGTCACTCGAACATCATTGAGGAAAGAGGCACCATGGTCGATGGACTGTGCCAGGTAGACATCGATCAGGCGGTGATGGGGGTCGTTGCGCGTATCGAAGAATGAGACGCTGACCACCCCATCGGGTGCAACGGCAAGTTGTGGCTGGAACTGGTTCTCGCCATTTCTCAGCGGGTCGTCATTTACCCGCACGGGTGCACCCCATGTCTTTCCACCATCCTCTGAGGTCGCAAGCAGAATATCTGCATCCCCAGTTCCCTTGTCTGACCAGCTGAAGTAGAGTTGGCCAGTCTTCGGATCACAGGCGAACGCTGGGAGTGAGACATTGCGATATTTATCGGGCGGGAAGGTGCCAGCGACATCATGAATTGTTGCTATCAGCACAGGGGAGGTCCAGTCAGTGCCACCATCAGGCGAGGTGGTTACAAACATGCGGGTTGGTATGGAACCGCTCATCAGGTCAATATAGGGAGTGGCGATGGCCAGTGTACCATCTGGCTCAACGACAGGAATTGCTCCTTGCACTGCATCGCATTTAGTCGAGTTAGCCGGGCGACCAGTTGCAGGATTTGTACAGAATGGTGCATTTCCCTCGACCAGGCGCACCGGCGAGAAGGTTTTGCCACCATCCGTTGAGCGCGAGAAAGCCAGCTCCTCGCTACAGGAGTTCCCAGAGCCACAATCGCCTCCATGATCGTAGGACCAGACGACGTAGATAGAGCCCCTGTGTGGTCCCGATGTCTGGTCAACAGCAATCCATGGTTTGTCACTGAACACCCGCCCCGTCTTATCCAGAAAAACTGAAACAGGAGGACCAAACGTCTTCCCACCATTGGTAGATGTCCAGACTGTAATGCCATTCCCTTCATGAGCGCCTGTGTTCAAGACAGCCGCATAGACATCGTTGTGGGTACCGAAGGCAAAACTGATATCTGAGGTGAGTACGCCACTCGGGAAGCCCTGCAACACTCCTCCATCAGTCCAGGTACAGCCTCCATCGAATGAGGCAAAGTAGCCGATCTGGAATTTATAGTGAGCCGGGTCGGTGAAGAATTTGGAGCCGCCAACGAGATTGAGCGGGTTTCTGGGATTCTCGGCAAGCATTGGCTCGCTATGAGCAAGATACGTATCGTGACTGACCTGAATGTTAGCGTATGGAGGTTGAGCGTGAGGGATGAGTTTAACACAGTTGCCTGCTGCAGGAAGAGCGGAGATGGACGTGGAAGTCGTTGTGGGAGTGGTGGTATGCCCGTTGTCAGGTGAGGTGCTGCAAGCGGATAAACTGAGCAACAGGAGGACAAGGGATAGTAAAGAGAACATAATGTGCTTTGATGTTAATGGGTGAAGCATACTTCAGGCTCCTCTAGAGTACAACGGATGCACTTCTTTCATTCTCGGCAGCAATCCATCCCGCCAACGCCGCTCGGTCGCGGCTAAACCAAGCCAGCTTGCCAACGACGCGAGCGCGTCTGAACCAAGTCACCGCGTCAACGCTGCTGTCGCAGCTAGCCTTCGGCTCAGACGCGGTGCAAGGCGTACTGTTCGCAGTCAGGCAAGCTACAAGGCAGAGTGTACGCACAGGCGGGATGCAAGGAAAACGAGCAGCAAAATGTAATACGACAGACAGGGGAGTGTCCTCACATAGCATCTTTCCTGGTTCCCTGGTGAGTTGTCTCCAACCCCTTCCACATTGTACAATGAGGTGAGCAGCAAACCCCTGGGTCCCAGCAAATTGCCAGAGTGATCGCAGTGATTCACCCTTGCGGTCGTCCTTGCCCCGGTCATTGTCTGCCAGGCACGTTTGCGGGGTGGCAGGGCACAGGCAGTGGTCGTCAACAGTGGCAATGCCAATTGTGCTACAGGCGACATTGGCCTGATGAATGCCTATCGTATGACAGAATTTGTCGCAGCCAGGCTCAAGTTAGAGAATGAGTTGGTACTCTGTTCCTCTACTGGTATTATTGGTCGCCAGTTGCCCATAGAGAAGATTCAGAAGGGCGTGCCTGAGATCGAGTTGAGCCAGGAGAATGGGAATGCCTTTTCCGAGGCAATTATGACAACAGATACCCGCCCCAAACGGATAGCCCTGGAATTTGAGATCGAGGGGCGCACAGTTCGACTCGGCGGTGTGACCAAGGGCGCGGGGATGATTTTTCCAAATATGGCGACAATGCTCTGCTACCTGACCACCGATGCTGCTCTAGAACTCAAGTGGATGCAGACTGAACTGCACGCAGCGGTGTCAGATTCATTCAACATGGTAGCGATGGATGGAGACATGTCTACAAACGATACCTGCATTCTCCTGGCGAATGGATTGGCAGGCAATACGCCTATCAATGAGCAACATCCCGAAGCAGGAACGTTGCGCGAGGCATTGCGGTGTGTAACGCAATACCTGGCACGAGAGATGGCCCGCGATGGTGAGGGGGCAACGAAACTGATGACGGTGCATGTGCGCGGTGCACGCAACAAAGCAGATGCTGTGAAGGCTGCTCGCGCGGTGACGGTCTCGCCCCTCTGGCAGTGTGCTCTGGCTGGTGGTGATCCCAACTGGGGTCGTATTGTGGCTGCCCTGGGAGCAAGCGGCTGTGAGCTTGACCCGAATGGCTACGATATCTTTCTGGGCGAGGTACAGGTGGCGAAGCAAGGTATGGCGGCACAGTATAACCAGGATGATGCCCGGCAAGCCATGGCAGGCAGCGAAGTAACCATTTCTGTTGACCTGCACCTTGGCGAGGGGATGGCAACAGCCTGGGGTTGTGACCTGACTCATGGATATATTGATGAGAATACGATGTATACTCGTTAGAATGAGCACAATGAAGTGCAAAGGAGATTAAAAATGACAATGACAGGGGTAAACAAACGTGATTGGTTTGCATTGGAGCAAAAGTATTACCAGGCAACATTCAAACGCCAGCCAGTAGCTTTCGTGAAGGGCGAAGGCACACGAGTATGGGATAGTGATGGGAAGGTATATCTTGATTTCGTGGCGGGTATCGCCGTCAATGTGCTGGGGCACTGTCACCCGGCCATCGTGAAGGCAGTACAGGAGCAGGTGACGCAACTTATTCATGTCTCTAACCTGTACTATAATACACGCCAGATCGAACTGGCTGAGCAGCTCGCTTTGCTGAGCAATGGCATGCGCTCATTCTTCTCCAATAGTGGTGCAGAGGCCAACGAGGGAGCGATCAAGCTGACACGCAAGTATGGACGACTTCATCGCAACGGTGCCTATGAAATTATCAGCATGGAGCGCAGCTTCCATGGGCGCACACTGGCAACGACTTCTGCAACCGGACAGGCACATTACCAGGCGACCTGGATTCCCCTGGCTGACGGTTTCAAACAAGTCCCGTTTAACGACTTAGAGGCGCTGAAGGCAGCAACAAGCGAGAAGACAGTCGGCATCCTGATCGAGACCATACAGGGCGAGGGTGGTATCTGGCTGGGCACGCCAGAGTTTGTGCAGGGTGTACGCCAGTGGTGCGATGAGCAAAACCTGGTGATGATCTGCGATGAGGTACAGACTGGCATGGGTCGTACCGGGAAGTTCTTCAGCTGGGAGCATTATGGTGTGGTCCCCGATATCGTGACGATGGCAAAAGGTTTAGCTGGTGGTGTCCCGATTGGGGCAATGTTAACTGGGCCACGCACCGATCTCTTTATTCCCGGCGATCACGGCACAACCTTTGGTGGCAACCCCCTCGCCTCCGCTGCCGGCCTGGCAACGATCAAAACAATCCTCGATGAAAACCTGGTGGAAAACGCCGCTAAGATGGGAGATTACTGGCACAGCAAGCTGGAAGGTTTCTGTGAGAAATACCATTTCATCGAGAGTCCTCGGGGTATGGGCCTGATGCAGGCAGTACATGTCCGTCATAAACTGGCCCACACGATTGTGCAGCAGGCACTCGAACATGGTTTGTTGCTCAATGCTCTTGGTCCAGTAACGTTGCGCATCGTTCCACCTTTGAATGTGACCCAGGATGAGATGGATGAGGCAGCAGAGTTAATGGATCGGGCGCTGGCAGATGTGGCACAGATGCCGATTGCGAATGTATAGGATGGGTTTGGTGATCAATTAACAAGAGGAAGCCAATAAGGTTTGTACCAGGAAGAGGCGACCATTGTGGTCACCTCTTTTTAGAGCATCGAAGCTCAGGCTATTTCTTCCCCATTCCCTGCACTCTGGTTGTCCAGATATGCAAAAGATGACCGCATTCCCTTCTTCGGATGTGTTCCAAATTGTCGCCGCTTTAGCCTTGACAATTCCATTTTTCCGGATTATAATCTAACTAGTTAGTTGTGTAACCAACCGGTTAGATTAGTAAAGGAGATGAGAAGAGCATGTCTGAACCTGGAGAACCTGGAAGTAGACGAGGACGAGCACATGATGCAAAAGGTGCACGGGAGGCGATCCTCAACGCGGCAGAAGCGGTCTTCGCGGAGCAGGGTTTCGATGGGGCGCGGATCGATGCCATCGCAACGGAAGCGGGCTACAACAAAAGCCTGATCTTTCAGTACTTTGACGATAAGCTCGGTCTCTATGCGGAGGTGGTCAAGCGAGCTGACAGAGAAATGAATGAACTACAGGCGCAAGTGCTAACGCCATTGCTTGAGGATGAAACCATTACCTCCAATGCTCACACGTTCAAGGCATTCCTTGAAACGATTGCTCAAGCAGTTTTTGATTACCTGCTCGAACATCCGCGCTTCATTCGCATGCTGCTCTGGGAGCAAGCAGAGGGCTGGCAGACGTACGCAAAGATCGTCTCACAATTTACTACAGAGGATACTGATCAGTTCGAGAGGCTCTTTCGCAAGGCACACAGCGCCGGACTGCTCCGATCTGATTTCGTTCCCTTGATCCAACTGAGCATGGTCCTGCAGATTTGCCAGTCCTATCTCGCCTTCATTCCCTTGTACCAGATGCTTCTCACAGGTGAGGATCTGTCCTCTGCAGCAGCGCTCACACGCGCGCGGGATTATATCGTTGACTTTGTCGTCCATGGGATGATGGTCGATCCAAAGGACCACGAAACCTGAGCCTGGAGGTTGACCTGTACCGGCTCCTCTCCCCGGACCTGCGTCCAGCACTGCGGCTTGCCGTACCCTGTTCGGGTTCCGATGTGCTGACCCCTAAGAACTTATCCGGAAACCTACGTGAAATCGCCTCAATTCAGGGCCAAAACCTAGTTTCCGGATAAGTTCTAAGGGGTAGCTCTCACAATCCTGTCACGCTCCAAAAACGGGGTGCCATTCCCTGACTCTAGAGCAACAAGGCCCTGGCCGGTGCTGATTTTTCTACTGCTAACTAATTAGTTGGTTATTAAAATAACCAGTGAGTTCAAAAAGGAGGTTGCTATCATGTTGAATCTCGGAAATCGCAGGTGGTGGGCGCTCGGTGCGCTCACGCTGGCCGTTCTGGCAGTCGGCCTGGACGGCACAGTCCTCAGCGTGGCGCTGCCCACACTTGCCACCACCCTGCACGCTTCGGAGTCGGACCTCCAGTGGTTCTCCTCCGGCTACCTGTTGGTGCTCGCGGCGATGATGCTGCCGGCGGGACTGCTCGGCGACCGCTACGGCCGCAAGAAGGTGATGCTCGTCGCCCTGGCCTTGTTCGGAGTGGGCTCGGCGGCTTGCGCCTACGCGCCGTCGGCAGGTGCGTTCATTGCGGCGCGGGTGGTACTCGGGCTCGCTGGGGCGGGCGTGATCGTGATGGCCCTGTCGGCGGTCACGGTGCTGTTCACGAAGGAGGAGCGGCCGCGGGCGGTCGGCATCTGGGCGGCCGCCAACTTCCTGGCGCTGCCGATCGGCCCGATTCTGGGAGGCTGGCTGCTGACGAACTACTGGTGGGGCTGGGTGTTCCTGATAAACGTGCCGGTCGCCCTGCTGGGGCTGGTCGCCGCCTTCGCGCTCGTGCCGGAGTCCCGCGCCCCGGTGCGCCCCAGGTTGGACCCGGTCGGGGTGGTCGCCTCGACCGCCGGCCTGGTCGGCGTGACCTATGGTCTGATCGAGGCGGGCCGCAATGGTTGGACTGGTGCCAGTGCCCTGGTTCCGATGATCGCGGGCCTGGTGGTGCTGGTTGGGTTCTTCCTCTGGGAGTACTGGCTCGGCCGTCGTCCGGGTGGCCAGCCACTGGTTGACCTGGCGCTGTTCCGCTCGGCCGCCTTCACCTGGGGCGTGATCCTTGCGGCCATAGCGGTCCTCGCCATGATCGGCGTGCTGTTCACGATGCCGCAGTTCTTCCAGGGCGTGCTGGGGACAGACGCCATGGGCTCCGGCGTGAGGCTCTTGCCGCTGATCGCCGGGCTCGTCGTGGGGGCCGTGCCCGCGGACCGCATCGCGCGTCTCGTGGGGGCGAAGATCACGGTCGCGCTCGGGTTCGCACTGCTGGCTGCCGGGTTGCTCCTCGGAGCCACGACCGGGGTGGGGTCCAGCAGCGGCTTCGTCGCGGCATGGATGGCCCTCGTCGGAGCCGGGATGGGGCTCGCCATGGCCACGGCGGCCTCCGCCGCGCTCTCCGAGCTGTCACAGGAGCGCAGCGGAGTGGGATCCGCGGTGATGCAGGCCCTCCAGAAGGTGGGAGGGCCGTTCGGAACGGCGATCCTGGGAAGCGTACTCAGCTCCGCCTATCAGGCTCAGTTGAATCTTGCGGGGCTTCCATCAGCGGTCGCGAATGTGGTCAAGGAGAGCCTCTTCGGGGGGTTGGCAGTAGCCCAGCAGCTTGGCTCGGCACCGTTGCTCGCATCGGTGCGCACAGCCTTCGTCCAGGGGATGGATGTTTCACTCGTGGTGGCCGCCGGAATCGCCGCGGCGGGTTTCGTGCTCACCCTGGCTTTCCTGCCTGGGAGGGCCGCTTCGAAAGCCGGAGGGGCCGAACCGGTGGAGGCGTCACCTGATCGCCGCCGGGCCTTGTTCGGGGTGATGCTGGCTCTGCTGGCCCGCGAGGCGCAGAAGCCGGAAGCGGACCAAGAGCTCCTGGCGACCCTCTCGTCTGTCGCCGATGGACGGTACCCCCCCGAGTGGAGTGAGGAGCAGCGAGGGAGGGCCGTGGCTCACGACATCCTTGAGCCGCTGTCCGTTTTGATCCTGCTCTCCTCCGTCAGCAATGGAACAGCCTCGAAACCCTCAGGAGAAACGGCTCCTGAGGCAGAGGAGAGGCTCTCAACAAGCGGCTTTATCGGTTAGTAGTGCGTACGTATGAAGTATGTTCCTGAAAACATGGAGGTTTCACACATGCCAACTACACGACTCACACTTGGCAAATACCTGTGGGGAATGGTGACCAGCCTCATCATTGGGCTCGCCGGGGGATGGTTGATCCTGGCACCGTTTGCCCTCGGCTATCAACCGTATGGCGCGGACTGGGTGAGCCAGACCACCAATGACTTCGCGACGGGCATTCCCGTCGCCGTGGTAGCCCTGGTCGGCTTTGCCTTCTTTTTCGTCTCGCTGCTCAGTGCCTTACGCGCAGCGGGCGTGCTCGCTGCACGCACACGACCGCAGGCACAGGCGCAAGCGGCATTCCAGCCACAAACCCCGATGTCTCTGGTTCCGGCCACCACTCAAAGTGATCTCGACCGCACGCTGGCTACGCTGGCAGCGGCCCTGGCCGCTGATCTGAGCGCACGCCGTCAAGGAGGGAGCGATCAAGCGAGCGATCAGACGATTGAACAAAGCACGAAGAGGAGGGATGCATAATGAGTTTAAGAGATCTCATGAGGCGGATTCTTCCGCCGGGAAGCTTTGTATTGTTCCTGTTGTTCCTGGCGGGCATCTGGTTAACCATATCGCCGTTTGCCATGACGACGCAGCCATCCGGGCAGCACTGGATTGCCTCGACGATCAATAATGTCACGATTGGTGGCGTTTTGATGGCCGTCTCACTGTTCGGTATCCTGGCCTACCTGGGCCTCGCGCTGCGCGACCTCATGCGTGAAGCCCGGGCAAAGCAAGAAGCCGGTCAAGAGACCGCTTCCAGCTAGCCACTCACTGGAGGGGAGAGTACGGAAGATCCTGCTTGTGTTGCCTCTGAGAAGAGGTCACGCGAGCGGTTCTTCCGCGCCCTCGCTGAATCAGCGTGGGAGAGCTTCTGATGAACAGACATCGGCTGGCTCAAACTGGACATGGACAACTGATGCCAGCACCTACTATCTGGTGGCGACCATGGTGCTGTTCATCGGCATCCTGATTACTGTGATCGGTGTCCGTGAAGTGCCTTTGATGCCCTCCACCCTGTGCGTATATCCAGGAGCAGACCACTTTTTTCGGTATCTCAAGCGATCAATGAACCTCATCATAGACAAGAAAGCTATCCATTCCACACAACCAGTAAAGCACTCCCCAACGTATATACAATTAACATCTGCGCCGGACCATACGTCAACCAGATTACATCACCGATGAGCGGGAAATGAAGTTTGTTGAAGAGTTGTGCCGCCAGGATAAGGTCGCTCAGCAGAAAAAGTGCGGTACCAATAGCCAGAGGTATAAACGTTGAATCTTGCAGAGCGAGGCCAGTGGCAAAGCCAGCCGTACTTGCCAGCAAAAGTGAACAGGATACAATGAGTATATGATGAGGTTGATTTGCCTTCAACCAGCATAGTAAAAGGAGGCTCATATCATGTCTGACAACGTGCAAACACAGGCCGAGAAAGTGATTACCTATTATAATACCACCGCCATAGACTATAAAGTGTTCTGGACGGGGTCAGAAGATTTAGCCATACATTTTGGCTACTACGATGCATCCGTCAAAAGCCACAAAGCCTCGCTGCTCAAATTGAATGAAGTATTGGCGACTTATGCACATATCTCTGCAAGCGATAAAGTTTTTGATGCTGGTTGCGGCTATGGTGGAAGTGCGATCTGGCTTGCGAAGGTCATTGGATGCCAAGTCGTTGGCATCAGTATTGTTCCTCACCAGGTGCGGGAAGCGAAGATAGCGGCAGAGAGAAATAAGGTCTCAGACAAAGTTAACTTCGAAGCGATGGATTATAAGAAGACCTCCTTCCCTGATGCATCTTTCGATGTGGTCTGGTGCGTTGAAAGCATTGTGCACACAGACAATAAGAAGGGATTTATTGAGGAGTCTTACCGATTACTCCGTAGTGGTGGCCGTATCCTGATTTCTGAATACATGCTCAGGGATAATCCACCTCTTTCCCAGAAAGACAAAGATGCACTCTCTCCGTGGCTCAATGGCTGGGCTATGTCCGACCTCTTAACCCCGAGTGAATATACCTGTCTTCTAGAAGCGGCTGGCTTCAAAAATGTGCAGGTCCACGATATCACGGAAAATGTGAAACGCTCCGTGACTCGCGTCGGCAAACTACGATTGCCAATGCTGCCCACGTTAAAGGCTGCTACCACAGTCGCAAGGGTGTTGTGCGCACTCAGGTTGTTTAGCCGGGTACGCCTGCAAAATTTTGAGGCCGGCATAGCCCAGATCAACTCACTACGCCAGGGGCACTGGAGATATATGGTGATTGTGGCGGATAAAGAGTAGATGCAATTGATGGTGGCGGGTACAATGTGTGTTGCGCATTGCACCCATCACAATCAATAGGATTAACTATGCTTCGCTGTTTCGACAAGGTCAGCACGCACACGCTGCACGCCCTGACCAATGGATTCCGCTTTGGTGATGCGGAAGTGCCCCATGCCACCGGTATGCTGCACATGCGGGCCGCCGCAGACCTCCATCGAGTAATCCCCGATCTTGTAGACTTTGACCAGGTCGCCGTAGCGCTCACCAAAGAAGGCCAGCGCTCCCTGATCGAGCGCCTGCTGCAAGGGCATCACCTCCATCGTGACTCGAAGATCACGTTGAATCTGCCGGTTCACGATCTCCTCGACGCGCCGGATCTCCTCCGGGGTCAGCTTCTTAGGATGCGAGAAGTCAAAGCGCAACCGTTCCGGTGTGATGTTGCTGCCCAGCTGGCGCACATGCGTCCCCAGCACATCACGCAGCGCCTGGTGAAGCAGGTGTGTCGCGGTGTGCAGTTGCGTAGTGCGTTCGCTGTGGTCGGCTAGTCCGCCCGCAAACTTTCCCTGATTGGCCTGACGCGAACGTTCCTGGTGCCGCTTGAAGAGCGTGTTGAAGCCATCCAGGTCCGCACTCAGCCCGTGCTCCTGCGCCAGTTCCGCCGTCAGAGTTGGTGGGAAGCCAAAGGTATCGAAGAGCCGAAAGACCGCCTCGCCTGCCAGTACCGTTTCGCCTCGCTTACGCAGCTCCTCCTCCAATTTCTGGAACTCGCGCAGTCCCTTTGCCAGTGTTTTCCCAAAGCGTTCTTCCTCGCGCGTCAGCTCGGTCAGAATGGTTTCCCGTCGCTGTTCTAGCTCTGGATAGATTGGCCCGTAGCGAGCAATGACTGCCTGCGCCACTTCAGCCGTGAAGGGACCTGGAATGCCGAGTTCGTGTCCACAGCCCACGGCACGGCGAATCAATCGACGACAAATGTAGCCCTGCTCCACGTTGCTGGGCGTCACACCATCGGCAATGATGAACGTCGCCGCACGCAAGTGGTCGGCAATGATGCGTATGAGCCGTTGCTCCTGTTCGGGCGCGAGGGCTGTCTTGTTTCCCTGGCGCTCACGCAGTTCGTGGATGCGTTGCACGATGGGCATGAAGAGATCGGTCGTATAGACATCTTCCGTCCCCAGCACTACACACAGGGTGCGTTCCAGGCCCAGACCTACATCAATGTTGCGCTGCTTGAGCGGCTCGAACGTGCCCTCTGCCGTTTTGTTGTATTGCATGAAGACGTTGTTGCCGATCTCAATGTATTTGCCGCAGTTACAGCCCGGCTGGCAATCTGGACCATGCTTTGGGCGGCCAGTATCATAGAAGAGTTCGGAGTCAGGGCCGCAGGGACCAGTTTTACCAGCAGGACCCCACCAGTTGTCCTTTTTGGGCATGTAGTAGATGCGCTCCTGGGGAATCCCCAGGCTCAGCCAGACCTCTACCGCTTCGTCGTCACGGGGAGCATCGCTATCGCCTGCAAAGACGGTGACGGAGATGCGCTCCTGCTCCAGCCCTAGCACTCGTGTAAACCATTCCAGTGTCCAGCGCAGGGAATCCTGTTTCCAATAGTCGCCAAGCGACCAGAAGCCTAGCATCTCAAAGAAAGTGTTATGGCTGATGTCGCCAACTTCCTCAATGTCATCGGTACGCAGACACTTTTGTACATTCGCCAGGCGTCGTCCCTGGGGATGACTCTCGCCCAACAGGTAGGGCACAAGCGGGTGCATTCCGGCACTGATAAACAGGGCGGTTGGATCGTTTTCCGGTACAAGTGGGGCCGAGGGAATAATCGCGTGCCCGCGTTCCGCAAAGAAGCTCAAGAATGATTGTCGCAGTTCGTCTCCAGTCATGATTCGTTCCTTTCTAGTAGATCGTATACAAACAAAAAGCCCGCCCTCAGATCAATTCTGAGGGCGGGCAATAATACCCGTGGTACCACCTCGATTGGAGTTATAAAACTCCCACTCTGCACCTGGCTCCGCACAAGATGAGGAGCGACACCAAGTGGCCCTGCTAACGGTAGGCTACCAAAGACCTCCGGGGTGGCCTGCACATCTTCCGCTATGCTGAGCTTCCACCATCCTCAGCTCGCTGCTGCGTCCGATGCGCTTCATCCCCTTCATCGGTCCTATTATCTATTTGCTACTAGTCAGTATACACCGATGGTTAGCACGAGTCAATGGTGTTTTTGTTGACGTTTAGACTATTCAGGATGGGCTCTCTTGAGCCCGGAACATGCCCATCACCTATCCAAGGAATAGGCATTTCTACTGCTGTATTTCTTGTGTTTTTCTAATATACTATCCTTTGGAGGACGTGTAGCTCTCTGCACCTATGATCCTTTTCATGCTGACCCGACTCTTCTGCGTGATTTTTTGCATGGTTGGGACGGGAGTGGAAGTAATACCACCAGTGCAAAAAATCCGTCATGAGGTCTTGCGACAACCTTCTCAAGCTCGTAGTGTGGCTGCTGATAGCAAGTAAGTAGTAAAAAATAGCCTGAACTCCAAGTTTATCATTCGGAGCCAGAGATGAACAGCTTCATTGATGAATCGTCAAGAGACGGGCTGCGTTGGTTCAGGCAAAGTCGTGGGGTGTTATAGCGCACCGCTATGGCAACACCATTTTTGGGTAGTACAGCATATATCGGCTTCTAAAGGAAGTCGAGGGAGGTAACAGGTATGATTGGACAATCCGGAGCCATCCCCTTGTTGGTTCCAGCAGACAATGTTTTCCCCAATTATGGGGGACACAAGCCGCTTTGGGTCTGCCTGCACAAGACGGCGGGCTTTCACACGGCCCAGGATGTGGCGGCTTTTTTCCAGACCGCCGCTGATAAGCGGAGTGCTCATTATATCGTTGGCATGGACGGAACAATTGTTCAGGCCGTGAGCGAATCCGATGGTGCCGGAGCCAACTGCTGCCTTCAAGCAGGCCACGCCGCGTTTTTGCCGAATGACATTAACCTGAATCTGCTCACCATATCAATTGAGCACGTCGATCCTGCGATAGACAACAGTACACCCCTGACTCAACAGCAAAAAGCCGCCAGCTTCGCCCTCGTCAAGTCGATTTGTGAACGTCATAATATCCCAATGCGACCAGGCGATGCAGCAGGCGGCATTATCGGACACCACGATATCGCCCCGATTGATCGAGCAAGGTGCCCTGGGAATTATCCGTGGGACGAATTATGGCAGTTTCTACAAGGGAAAGGAAACGTAAGCATGGGTATTCCAGCTGGCTGGCGAGATGACGGCACGACGTTGACAGCTCCTAACGGGCACAAGGTGGTCAAAGGATTCCGTGAATACATTCTGACACACGCGTGGGATGCGAACAACTTGCCTCTGGAGGATGAACATTCACAAAATCCACTCGAGGAAAACAACCCGGCGCTAGGAGGCGGCACACAGCAGATTTTCCTGTGGACGACTCTGGAATGGGACCCACAGCGCGGCGTGCAGATCATGCATACGGGCAAAGAATTGCTGTTCTTGAGAAGTGAGATTGCAACGCTGAAAGCGAAAATTCATTAGTAGAGGCCCGCTCACCGGGCTTCTACGAAATCACTTAGAAGGCTTCAGCGTATTTAGAACTGGTTCTGTCTTTTCTCATCAAACACCTCCAATGATGCTCAAATCTTGCCTGATTTCACCATTGACATCTGTTCTAGACGTTGGTATACTTTCCTGCAGAGCACTTTGACAACTCAAGCGTGTTTCAGAGGTTTCGTCGTAAAACGCTCCGACGAGTAAAAGCGCGAGCGTGTTGGGCGGGAAGCCCAACGTGCGCTCAGGCTCGTTTCCACTGCAAACGTTTTGCAGGAGCTTGATTGCACCTTTCGCTCGAGTGAACTTCATCTCTGATGACTTGCACGCCGGGTGCCCGTAGTGCATCCGCCCGACGAGTTCGTTCGTCAACCGTCGTAGGTTAAGGTCCAGAGCAGAGCCAAGGCACTATTTGGTGATGTTTTTGACAACTATACCCAACAACCTCATATCCTCGCCCTGGTCTGTCCTTCGCCGGCAAATCGGTCAGCCATTCCCAATCAGCCTCCTCGACCACGGTAAAACTTCCGCGCACGAGGTCAGGGAAGGTGTGGGGGACAAGTGGCATAGTACGACGATGCTCCGCATCATGGTCGGTTCCGTAGACATCGAAGACAAAACCTCGTACATCGCTGAGTAAGACAATGAGGCCATCCGCATCTACTAACTCACGGAGCAGGTGGAGATGGGCTTGAATAACACGTATCCGGAACGCCTGGGCGGCTTCCTGGTAGCGACGGTGACGCTCCTGCTCTCCAAGATAGTCGGGAGCGATGCGCTGCACATAGTCCAACACGTCAAGGAGAGGATAGCTGAAGAGTTGGGAGAGAACGAGCGAACTGATAACCAGGCCGAATTCACCTGTGGCGAGACCAGAAATCTCTGGTGGATCGGGAACGGGACATTGCTCTAAACACTGAGCGGCAGCATTAAAAACCGACTGGGCACCCTGTGGCATCAATCTATCCCATGGTTGTTTTTCCAGGAGATGGTTCAAGCTGGCACTGACTCCACCACTGAGGTCGCAATTTAATACACGGACTCGTTTGTGCAATGCATTGGACGGCAGAGCATCTCGCGCTTGCTGCATGGAGACACGATCAATATCTGCGAGGACGACTTCATCAGAGGCCCGAGTGAGTTCTACAAGAGGAACTTCGGTGCAGGCTCCAGCACCCAGGACAAGCACATTATGGGGTGCACTATAGGGACGTTGACGGAGTGCACGGAGTATGAGAGATGCAGACTGCTCCAGGTGCTGGGGAGAATGCTGGCGCAGCCACTCCTGTCGCTGCGCCCCTTGCGTTTGTCTATTGTTATGAGGCAGAGTGTCGATACGCATCAATCTTATCTACCAGTATATTCTGCACGTCGCTTCTGCAAGAATGCGGCTACCCCCTCGCGGTGATCCTCCGTCGTAAGTGCAACGTCCTGCAACTCGCCTTCGAGGTGTAAGCTGGTTTCCAGGTCGCTCTCAAGAGATTTGTTCATCAGTTCTTTGATAAGGGCATAAGCTCGTGTTGGTCCCTTTGCCAGCCTCTGGGCAAGAGCCATCGTCGCCGTCTCAAACTCCTCCTGTGGCACACATTTGTTGACCAACCCGATACGCTCCGCCTCTGCGCCGCTCACCTCGTCGGCCAGCATCGATAGTTCCAGGGCCTTCCCAAGGCCAACCAGTCGTGGCAGGAAGTAGCCGCCACCACCATCAGGGACAAGGCCGATGCGGGCAAAAGCTTCGATAAAGCGAGCGTCATCAGCAGCGATACGCAGGTCGCATGCAAGAGCGATATTACATGATATACCCGCTGCTACCCCTCGGATGGCGGCTATAACTGGTTTGGGCATATTGCGAATGGTATACAAGATACGGTGATATTTCCCAAGGTGTTCGCTGACTTTGGCTGGCTCTCCACTGGCGTGTATAGTAGCAAAAGTCCGCAGGTCCTGTCCAGCGCCAAAAGCTCTGCCTGCACCGGTGAGGACGACACAGCGTACCGTCTCATCTTCTGCGGCTGCCGCCATAGCCTCATAGAGTTCTTCTATCAAGCTATCATTGAAGGCATTGAGCACTTCGGGTCGATTCATGGTGATGGTGAGCACGCCGCCATCCTGGCTAACGAGCAGATTTTGGTAGTTGGTTGGCATGAGAGCTTTCCTCCAGGTAGAGTTCGGTAGCTTCTTTCAAGTTAGCGACAGCTTCCTCGATAGTGTATCCTTGACTGACTGTTCCAACTTCAAGACACTCAGCAACGTATAAATCATCCTCCTTATGGATAAGTGCTGTGAACGTTCGTACAGTCATATCAATACCACCTAATGATTACTTGATGGTTGGTAAATCCAGCATCAATACCTCGAGAGCGATACGTGGGTTGACATTCTGTTCCAATGCCTCCATTGTTTGCAAAATAGCTTGCACCATTCGCTCAGCTTCGGCGGAGCCGATCTTTGCTGCTTGCTCTTGCAAGAGATCGCGCATATCCACGTTCACTGTCAGGTCGAGGCTCTTATTGGCTGCTAATAGCATATCACGCCACCACAGTAGCCACAACTCTAGTGTAGCATGTGCTTTATCGGCATCCGCGCTCAGACGTTGCGCGACTTCAAAGCGCTGTACTTTGCTTGCTGCTGGCAGCCCGGTTAATGTCTCCAGAAGTTCTTTGCGCTCCGTCAAAAGGTCATCATCTTCGACAGCCTGGATCGCCCAGCCCATGCGTCCAGCGGCCAGGGCAGCTATCAAGGTTGCCTCTTCTGGCTCGACTTCCCAACGTTGCTCAAGGGCTGTGCGGATCTGTTCGCTAGTGAGCAGATGCATGGGAACTTGCTGGACACGCGAGAGGATCGTTGGTAAAAGTAACCCTGCATCGGGAGCTGTGAGCAGCAATACCACATCTGGTTCTGGCTCCTCCAGTGTTTTCAATAGACAATTGGCCGCTTGCAGGTTCATCTCATGGGCACCTGGGATGATAAAGATATTGCGCCGTCCCTCTAAGGTCTTGCGTGACGAGTCGCTCTGTAGTTCACGTATCTGCTCTATCAAAATGAATTGCTTATCTTTGGGCCTGGTGATGATATGGACATCCGGGTGATTCCCATGCAGGACTTTGCGACAGGAGAGGCAGGTATTGCAAGGGTCTTGTGGAGCAATACGAGGATCGGGACTATTAGTGCATAGTAAGGTCTGGGCGAAACGTTGGGCAAGCAAGGTTTTGCCAATATGTTCCGGACCTGTAAAGAGATAGGCATGCCGAACTCTTCGGGCTGCGAGAGAACGGCGCAGCAGGTCAATAGGGTGTTCGTGGCCGATGATACCCCAGTTTTGGAGTGACGTTTGAAGAGTTGCTTCTTTCATGGTGGAATGGTACCAGAAACATACAGCAATGGCAAGAGTGACTCGACTCCACAGCCGTAGCTCTGCCTCCTCCCTGGTCCCTAAAGTTCGCGCTTAATTAGGAACATGCCCTTGCGGGTGCCCCAATCTCGCGTGGTATACTATCCTCATGAGCACACGTTTCAGCTATCTCAGCCATTTAGAATGCAGCATCTGCCATCGTCACTACGAAGCTGACCAGTTGCACACCACAAGTCCTTGCTGTTCCCGGCCATTGCTGGCTCAGTATGACCTTTCTGCGCTTGCGCATGATCTGAGGCCGGAGGAGCTAGCCGGACGGGAAGCAACAATGTGGCGCTACCATGAACTACTGCCAGTGCGAGAAGAGCAACATGTACAGACTCTGGGTGAAGGGATGACGCCGTTGTTGGCTGCTCCACGCCTGGCACCACACAATTTAGAGGGCAAAGTGCGGCTGCTGGTGAAAGATGAGGGTCAAAATCCGACGGGCAGCTTTAAGGCGAGAGGGATGGCGGCTGCTGTTTCGCGTGCAGTTGAGCTTGGAGTGAGTGGTCTAATCACACCTACGGCTGGCAATGCTGGTGCTGCAATGGCTGCCTACGCTGCTCGGGCCGGACTGCCAGCATATGTGGTTGAACCAGAAGATGCTCCTGAAGCGTGTATACAGCAGGCACACCTCTATGGAGCCGAAGTAGAGCTTATTCCCGGCCTGATTAGTGATGCAGGGCGCGTGGCTGCGGATGTTGCGAAACGACGCAACTGGCTCAATGTCGCGACCCTGCGAGAGCCGTATCGTGCCGAGGGCAAGAAAACGATGGGCCTGGAGCTGACTGAACAACTTGGCTGGCGGCTGCCCGATGCCATAATCTACCCGGCAGGTGGCGGGACAGGCATCGTAGGCATGTGGAAAGCTTTCGCCGAACTTCGTGCTCTCGGGTGGCTAAAGGATAACCGTCTGCCGAAAATGATTATTGTGCAGGCAGAAGGATGTGCTCCTTTAGTACATGCCTTTCTGGATGGCAATGACGAAGCCGAAGCATGGCCGGCGGAAGAGGCAAATACGCTAGCCGCCGGATTGCGAGTGCCTTCTGCTATCGGTGATCGGCTTATCTTGCAAGCAGTGTATGATAGTGAGGGAACGGCAATTTGTGTCAGTGATGATGCAATGGCACAAATGGTACAGTTTGCAGCACAGCGCGAGGGGATGCTAATCTCGCTTGAGGCAGCTGCCACACTCGCAGCTTATCACCAATTGCTTGCAAAACACTTTTTGAAACCAGGCGACGAGACAGTACTGTTTTTTACTGGTAGTGGCTTGCCAGATGTGGGAAAATATTCCCTGTGACTGTTTTCTACCTCACAGAACTGTCTCGACAAATAGCGCGTCACAACAAACTATCATGCAAGGTTGATGTAACCAATGGACACCTCTATCCGTCTCTACAGTACGAATAGTGCCTGGCCTTCCGTGTCAGAAACCGAAGAGCCCGGCTGGTCTACCAAGGGTGAGTACGAGGAAGCGGCAGCCAATTTAGAAGAAAAGGTGGCTGAGCTGCTCACTCCACAAACTGAAGCCGTTTCTGTAACTCAGGAACAAGCCCAAGGAGTGGATGTGGCAGACTTTGAGGCGATCTTCCTTCGCTTTCAGACGCCTATTACGAACTTCATCTACCACATGATCGGGAATCGTGAACAGGCATTTGACCTGGCACAGGATGTGTTCGTTAAGGCATACAAAGCATTGTTGGCAGGTACAGTCGTACAGCCGGGAGCATTGTCTGCCTGGCTCTACCGCATCGCGGCTAACACGACGACAGATACACTGCGCAGGCGACGACTCATCTCCTGGCTACCGCTCTCATTGTTTAATGAGGATCGCGGAATAGGCGCGGGTGTTCTCTCCGATTCGGGAGGGCCAGCCTCTGAGAGCTTTACTAGCAACAGCGAGGATGGCTCCGATGGACGGACGAGTTCGGTCAGTTCAATGTATGAGCGAGGAAGCTACGATGGTGGACGGTTTGAGAGCCGAGTGGCTGATCGTGAGATCCTTGAGCGGGTATTCAAACAGTTACAACCTAAGTATGCCACGTGCTTGTGGCTATATGAAAAAGATGGCTTCTCCTGTGCGGAGATCGCAGAGATATTAAATATCAGCCCATCAGCAGTGAAGATGCGTTTAATGCGAGCACGAGAACGGTTTATTACCTTGTATCGACAAGAAGTAGGTGACGAAGAGTGAACTGCATGCAAGCGCAGGCAATGATTGCCGCGTATCGTGAATTAGATGACGGAAAGGTAGATGTTATTGAACTGGAAGAGCACCTGGAGCGGTGCGCTTCCTGCCGACAGTTTTTGGCTCTCTCGCGCCAGGTCGGTGAGCAGGTCCGTGCATTGCCCACAATTGAGCCACCCGCCGATATGCATGCAAAACTCATGCGTGCTTTAGCAGCTGAACATTCACGATTCATTCAACAGTCTGCACCAGCAACGCCTCCATCACCAGATTTTCTCAAACCTTACCTTCACGAGCACGCTCAACACACGCATGCAGCCGATCCTTTTGCAGCTTTTTCAACAGCAGAGACTGGCCCGCTCCCAATTCTTAAAACGATACGCAAGCGAAATTCCCATTCACAGAGAGGACACTTCGTTACACTTGCTCTGGCGGCTATGTTCTTGATGGTGTTGATGATGGGTGGTTTAACCTCGTTGCTCTTGCTAGCACACAGTAATCCACAGGCAGCAGTCAACCCTCCCAGCTTGAACGTCGTTCAACCGACCCAGGTAAAGAAAATACTCTACTCCACCCAAACCTCCTACCAGCATGTGGTAAGCGCAGTGGCTGATCATAACAACATTTACTATACAGGCTATGACGATAGCACACCTGCTAGCTGGATGCTGATGCAGCTCGATCGCACAACGAAGGAAAGTATGCCTTTGTTTGACACTCCCGGTACAAGTCCCTTGATTGTGTTGGGAGCCGCTAATGGATTCGTCGTATGGTTACAGTTTGATGTTCCTACAACGAAACTTCATAAAAACGTAACTGAGCAGGGTCTAAGTTCCTCTGCCCGTACCTGGAGCTTGCGCTATCTTGCAATAGACTCACAAAGTGAGTCTGTTACTCCCATTGCTGGCATCCCACAGACGCTTGTTTCCGGGACATTTGACAAGGGTGCCGTTCCTGATTGGATCCATACACCTGTCCAGGGCATCTGGTTCAGCCAGAACACCCTGCTCGTTGCGATGATCGATAACGGTAGCATCTCACATCTCCTCAGCTATGAACTAGACTCGGTAAGCGCTCCCTCTGCAAAGGAGATCGCAAATACCAGTGCAAACCCGGATCATATTCTGACCTCTCCGACAGCAACCAGTGATGGGTCTCAGATCTACTGGTCAGAGGAGTGGCGTTCTGATGATGGGATGCTGCATAGCAACATCTGGGTGCAGCAGACATTCGATGTAGCACCGCCCTCACATGGCTTCTGGGTTGAGCGTACAACTACGGTGACGCAACCACTCCTGAACGATGGCGTGTCCTTCCATCCAGTGGTGTTCGGTAATACGTTATACTTCTTGAGCACTGCTGATAAGAACACTCCTTCCCAGGGAGGAACGCCTGGCACAACCGGGACACCGGATTCGACGGCTACGCCTGTTCCAACAGCAACGGTGACGTACAACCCGCCCACAGTTTCAAGGGCTGATACCGGTGTCTACCCACCACAGATCGATGAGTCTGTGTCTGGAACACTGCTTAGTCTTCCATTAACTGCCGATTCCACAACATTGCCAACTGAGGTGAATGCGACTATCGGGCCAGTATCTTCGTTACAAGCAGGCAACAACTTCTTGCTGCTACAAAGCGACAATCAATACACGATGCTTGATTTGGCTACTGAAACCCCCGTCCCCGTTAGTGTCAAAAATGCGCTCCATGGTGCTCGCTTCCTGGCGGTGAATGGCGATACGGCCGTCTGGGTGACGGATGATATCACACAGGCATCCAGCAGCGCTAATCCACTGGTGACTTTGTTGGCGTTTAATTGGCCTGCGAAGGGTTGATAGAAATAGAAGATGTGAGTGGGGCCGACCTGGCAGCGCATGCGCTGCCAGGTCGGCCCCACTCACATCTTCTATTTTAGGACTTCTTCTCTTCTTCCTCTGCGATCTCATCGACATCTTTGACCAGCTTCTGGAATGTTTCAGGATCGAGTCGGCTGAGTTGTTCCACCATCTGGTTGTGATGAGTCTCCATGTGTTGGAGCACTTGTAGGA
>WNGG01003463.1_pt1 | contig 23615 bp, 15 predicted proteins | sample 5400661 | NCBI WGS metagenome assembly WNGG01 (sample SAMN13153372, study PRJNA577476) | soil metagenome | isolation source: 100 cm soil or saprolite under Garry oak tree replicate 1 | place: USA:California | collected 2016-06-15
GAGGTCGCATATTGAAAGTCTTCGTACAGGATGTGAGTGACCCCGTCGATCCGGGCGGCGAACGGATCCGCGATGAACCGCCCGCGCTCCGGGGGATTGAGCCAACGAACACGCTTCTCCCCGCGGGTTTCGAGGAAGGCTCTGATGGGCACGTCGGCGATTCCGATGCACCATTCTTCGTGGCGAAGGAGAGCGCGCGCCGCCCTACGGACGGCGTTTCGAGTTTGTCGGACGACGAGTCGCATCATCTGACGGTTCGAAGGAATGCGCGATGGGGCGGCCGGTGTAGGAGCCGACGGTCCCTCTAAGTATGCGGTCTGGCCCAGGCGGAGGTCTTGGCACACGTTCGCCGGCCATCCCACAACCCCGAAGTGCACCTCGTCAATGTTTTGTCGGAGGGAGTGAAGGGCGGTCCGAAAGCACCCGGTTCGGAGTGCGATGCCGCCGCCGACGCGACCCGCGACGCGCCGCAGGACCGCGCCCGTGACCGCTTCCCCGTCGTAGATGGGCCAGAGGCACGGCGGGATCCCACCATAGGGAGGTTCGTCGGCGTGCTCAAACGCCCATATGCCGTAGCGCGCCCCCTGCAGGATTCCGCCATCGAGGACCCCCAACCCGCATTGCAGGAGGAAATCCAGGTCATAGGCACGGATTCGGCGAACGTCGGATTCATCGTATCGGCGCGTGACCCCGCGTTCGGTCATCGTATGGCACCGCAAAGACGGCACCCCTTGAAACGCGAGGGCCATGTCCACCGGCCGGAGCGCCCGGGAAGGGTGCGATGCGACATACGCGCGGAACAGGAGGCCCACCGGCCGTGAGCCGTCCAACGATCCTTCCTCCGGGAAGACGAGCAGGGCGAGACTGGTCCCGGGGACGCGCCTCAATTCCTGAATGGTTCGAGCCTGCCACGTTGGGATCATCGGGCCGTCGCACAGGACACCGAACCGAATTGGGTGGGTCGGAGCGCGGCTCGGGAAGCCCTCCTCGGACATTCGCGCCGCGGGACGGTTCCGAGGTTATTTAGCCTATTCAGGCGAATCCTCGCCGCGCCGGCTTCCGAGGTCGGCCGATTCAGAGGCGCGGGCTGTTCTTGGAAACTCTTCGGATCGCGATTGTCACCGAAACGCTTCCGCCGGCGCAATTGAACTTGCAGCCATGGAGATACCTGGGGGATCTTGCGGGAGCGCTTGCGGCCGCGGGCCACGAGACCTCCCTGGTGACGAGCACCGAAGGCGTGCGGCGATGGAACGGGGTGCCCGTCGAGCGCCTCACCGAGCGACACGATTACCGCTCCGCGCCGTTGCTTCGGAACATGTTGCGGACCCGGCGGTTCGACATCGGCGTGTGTCGGCTGACCGCGGGCCTGTTTTTCTCGATGCGGCGGCGTCCGCCTCGGGGTGGATTTGGGGGACGCCTGATCGGAATCTTTCTGCGGCCCCTCCACAGCGGCCGAGACCTGACGAAGCGATTTCTGGATCCGACGTTGGCCGCGGAGATCCGTCACGACAGGCATCATGCCGCGATGTACGCGTCGCGGCTGCTTGGGACTTGGTCGAACGCTCCCGCGTATGTGGACCGCTACGTGTTCCTGTGGGATACGGACCGACAGTGCGGGACCGCCGCGGGGCTCCCGCCATCTTCCTGTGCGGTCATTCGGCATCCGTTCAATCCGTTCTTCTTGGAACGGGGACCTTTGAATCCGAGCCCGCGGCTCGGCGGAATCGTCTCGCCCGCTCGCCGACGCGTGGTCTTCACGGGCCCGCCGGAAGGATCCCGAGGGGTCGGCGACATGCTTCGGCTCCCGCATTATCTCCCGCGAGATCCGGCGACCCAAATCGTCTTGCTGCTGCGTGATGGGACGAATCCCGAACCGGTGACCACCCGGACCCGTGTCGGTGCTCACGAACTCGTCGTCGTTCGAGGCCTCCTTTCCCGCGAGGAACTGCGGACCGCGTACCGAGTCTCACAGGTCGCGGTATTTCCGTACCGGTTCGTGCGGACCGGACTTCCGCTCGTCGCCCTCGAGGCAGTTGCCACCGGGTTGCCCGTGGTGACGACGCGGGTCCATCCGATCCGAGAGTTGGAAGGGCGGACCGGTCTCGTCTTCGCCGACCCCGCCAATCCGCGCAATCTGGCTCGAGCGGTTCAAGAGCTTCTCGACGAGGCGACTCAAGAGCGGGTTCTGCGCACGAATCGGCAATGGATTCAGACGTCTCCGGATTGGCAATCGGTCGCGAAGACCTTCGTTTCCCTTTCGGACGTGAGTCGGCCTTCGGGCGTTCGCGAAGGTTCTTGAGTCCACGGACTTTTCCATTCCCGAGGGTGCACTCGTGATTCCGGGCACAGGAGTCCGCGCGAGGGCGCCGTTCCCGTATGTCGGGCTCGCCACGGCCGTCCTCCTGCTTCACGCCATTCTCGTGGCGATTCTCCCCGCGAACCCGTATCGCGCCGCCGTGTCTTTTGCCGCTCTCTTTGCGGTGGGCTATTGCACCGTCGCACTGATCGTCGGCGACACGATTCGGCTTTCGGCGTCGGAGATTCTCGCATTTTCCATCGGACTCACCATCTTCATCACCTCCCTGTCCGCCCTCGGCGTCTCCCTCCTAGGGATTCCGATTACGGTCTTCGCCGTGGTGATTGTCGGATTGCCAATCGCGATCCTCGCGTGGTTCACGCGACGCCCCGGTAGAGGTTCGCTGACCGCGATTACCGCGTTCTCCCGCGGCCTCTTCGACTTTTCTGAGTACTCGAGGTCCGAGAAAGCGATCGCGGCCGCGCTCCTTGCCGCGATCACGGCAACGCTGGTCGTGCTCGTCTCCCTCTCCTCCGTGCGTTATCCGGACCAGCTTTCGGCCGGCCTTGCCATCACCGGCGACAGGGACGTCCTCCCGACGCAGTTCTTCGTGGGCCAGCCGCAGAATATCAGCGTCTCCGCGTTTGCCGGTTCGGCCTCGGGCGCATTCACCCTTCGGATCCGGCTCTACCCCCAGAACGCGACCGGGAACGGGACGTATCACACCGTCATCCTCACATCGCCTTTGCGGATGGACGCTTTCGCGGAACACAACGAGTCCCTCGTGCTCGCCACGGGGGAATCCTGGACCCGCCGGTTCTCGATTTCAATCGAACTGACGGGCGACCTGTACCTTCGCTTCGACTTGTTCCAAACGATTGGCTCCCGTCCGGTCCTCGTTGCGACGAACACGTTGCCTGTGCACGTCAGGCCCTAAAACTGTTGAATCGACATCACGCGGTAAACCGAAAAGGTCTCATCCTGGTAGACCAAGGCGAAATTGGGATCTGTCGCGAACTTGCCGATTTGGGCCGCGGTCAACGGGGTCGGCCAGAGCCCTTCGTGGAGGAAGTTGGGGCGCAACGCCGTCATCAGGTAATCCACGGCGACGTAGTCCCCGATATGCAGGATGTTCCACGCGTTCGCGTCGAGGGTTGCATTCGCGAACAGCCGAGAACTTCCGAAATCGGCCGGCATGTCCCCGAATCCCGAGAAGACGTCGATCGCAAGCTGATCGCCCCAGATGCGGCACGTATTGAGGGGAACGCAATTTGGGTCGGTACTGAAGTGATCCGTCGCCCAATCCGCCGCCCGCAACGAGTCGACGCCGAGGAACAGCGGCGAGTCGGTGGCCTGGAACTGCGGATACGGCTCGAAAAACATCCGGAACGTGATCGGAGCGAGATTCCCGCCCATCAGGACGGCGGCCGAGATCGCAATGACGACCGCGGGCGGCGCCCATTTCTTCTCTCGTAGGACCCTCAGCAGGCGTCGACTCGATTTCCAGAAGTCAGATCGGCCCCACCGAATCAGGGTCGCAGCGGCGAAGGGCGTGACGACAAAATTCGTGTATTCGTTGACTCGAAGCGGGACATAGTTCAGCGCTGTGACAATGAGGGGAAGGGTGACGAAGATTAGGCATAGCGCCACGATTCCGTTGGCGACGGCGAACGGGTGGTGTCGGGTCACGCGATACCGTCGGAGTGTGAAGAGAGCGAGCAAGAACATGGTGATTAGGGAGGCAGCCAGCCAAGTGATTTCGAATGTAGTGAAGGTCCGACCCAGAGGTGGCCTCGGTGTCCCCGGAATGGTTTCCTCCGGTGCAATCAGGTTCGTGACGGCGGAGACGAGCGTCTGCTCGTGGCCGAAGAAAATCGGGAAGGTAAAGAAATGAATGTAGAGGAGCAGGAGCACGATGAAGTACACCAAGAGGATGCCGATCCGGAGGGCGGGCAAATCCGGCCGATATCGACGACGAAGGATCAGGAGCGAGAGAGCTCCGAGCCAGAATGCAAATACGTACGATGTGAGATGGTGTGTCGTCACGATCGCGGCTCCCACCACGACAAACATGAGCTGAGCGCGGTGCTGGGCCCGGACCTCCACGGCTTGGCTCAGGAGCAAGAGAGAGAGCAGCGAGAGTCCGAAAAAGATCGTGCCGAAACCTTGTTGCACCGGCTCATTGAACAGGATGGAGGGGGTCCCGAGGTACAGGAGGACGGCGACCGCCGCGGTCCGAGGTCCGAAAAGCCGTCGGCCTATTGAGTAGACGATCGCGGGAATCGAGAGGACTCTGAGTATGGGCTCGATCCACAAGTATCCAATGTCCGCGGGGAGCGGAGCATTCAAGATGAGATATCCGACGAACACGTTTCCGACCGGATAAAACGAGTACGTTCGCGCAAACGCCAGTCCGGTCCCGGGCGCCCAGAATCCCGTGTCGATCAGGTCCTGCGTGAAGGAGAAATTGAAGATCGGGTCCGTCGAGTACACAACGCCGTGCGGCGCGGCTATCGGATACAGGAGGAAAATCGTGATGATCGGGGCCAAGAGGAACGGGATTTTCGGAGTTCGAACGAAGGCCACGTAGAACGGTGCGCAGATCATCGCGAGCGTGATGAGCAGGAGCGCGCGCTGCGTTCCGACGGCTCCGGTCTTGAGTTGCCATACGACGAAGGTGAGTCCGATGAAGCCCAGGAGACACGTACCCAGGGCGGCGATGTCGAGCGTCGCAGGGCGCCAGACGCGCTTGGCCAAGGGTTCGTCGGAGCGCGCATCCCCCCTTAAGGGTTAGCGCACCAGGATGTCGGAGACCGCGTCACCGTCGGCCGGTCACGACTCGATAGGTCGGGCCATGACGTCGGACGCGCCCGGCCTTTTCGAGGCATCGGAGATGGTACGAAGCGAGCTGCCGGCTGATGCCCAGCACCTTGGCGATCTCGGCCGCCTGCGCGTTCTCCATGCGTCGGAGGGTGAGCAGCACGCGGGGGCGGACGTCGCGGTACTCCCAGTGCCGCGCATACAGCCGGTTGACCTCGGCTTCCCCGCCGGACACGTAATACCGGCTCCGGCCGTTAATCTCCTGTTTGTAGATGAGCCCGTCCTGGACCAGCGCGTTCAGGTGGTACCGGGCCGTGCCGACCGCCAGCCGCAGGGACCTCGCGACGGACCGGAAATGGTCTCCGGGGAGCAGGCGGAGATGATCGTAGATCTGCCGGCGGACGGGATGCTTGAGTCCGGCCAAGAGGCCGAGTCCGATCAACAACGAGCTGCCACCGTACGGCAGGACTCGCGCGCTCGTCCGGGATGTCGCCCAAACGAGCATGCTGATCGCCCCGACGGTGCTCGCATAGGCGTAATCCCTCCGGCTCCATCCCCCCATGAGAACCTGAACCCCGTCATTCATTCAACACGACGTATTTCAATTCTCTGGTGACAAAGATTGTTCGACACGCGTGCGGCGCATCTCGTTCAGTGTCGCGCCTCGACCTTCGCGGAACGGGCTTCCACGCGCTGCGGAGCGATTGCCGATGCGCTCGTGAGCCGCGCGATGAGTTCCCTGATGGCCTTTCGGACGTAGCGTTGGCTCACGGACCTCGGCGCGACGACGAAGAGGAACGCTTGAGAGCCGACCTTCGTCGCGATGATCTGTCGATCGCCGCTCGCGACCGAGATCGAGCGGGAACTGGGCCCGCCAAGCGCCTCGATGATCGTGTCGACGGAGGCCAACATCGTCGCCGCCATCACGCTCACGACGTCCAAGCGGATGCCGTCGCGCGTCCACGAGGCCAGCACGGATCCGGTCCTTCGAAGGAACAGGACCGCGTCGAGGCCGCCATCCGTGTCGATCGCGGAGAGGAACGACAGCGAGGCGTTCTCCAGTGCGGACAGCGATTTTCGACTCAGACCGACCCCTTCCACTCCCGCGGAGACGGACCCATTGGTCTATCCCCTCAAAAAGGTAGCCATGCACGCGCGGAAGTGCGCCGACCTGACGCGACGAACGCGGACTTGCGCGATTATCGTTCACACGCTTGCAGTTTTTCTCCAATTCATCGACATTCCAACGAACGATAATGGCGTTTTTGCCTCCTCCATCGCTCGGTCGCGTGGCCGACGTCTACGGCAAAACGTGTGCCAGAAATCAGATAGCATACTGTTAGCTGAATACCGCATGAGATCGAGGGCCGTGGACGCGAGGGTTCAGGGCGGGGCCGAGCGACTGGCGCGGCCGCGCTCACGAGATGTCGAGACGACGTCGTATTCGACGTCAACGTCTCGCCGGGTTCCTGGCACGCGGTCCCCGGATCGACGTGCGTTGGGTCGGTCGTAAGAAATCGGGTCGTTGGTGGAGGGCGAAGTCGGATGGGGCAACCAGGGGACGAGTGGGCGTTATCGGGAGGAGCCATCGGAGCGCGAGCTCCCAGCGGTCCGACCATCGCCCAGTTCCCTGTCCCTGCGCTGCCGGTCGATCCAGCTCCGCAAATCCCTTGGGGAGAGATCGCGAACCCCGCCCTCGAGAGCCTCTCGATTCTGTTGCCGGCCCTCAACGAAGAGGACGGAATCGCCGACGTCCTCAACCGGATTCCGCGGCTGACGCTCCAGCAGAAAGGCTACGCGTACAGCGTTCACCTGCTCGATGGCGGTTCCACCGACCAGACCCGTGCGGTTGCGAAGCGGCTCGGGGCCGAGGTCTTCATCCAGAGTGGAATCGGAAAGGGATCCGCGTTCCGGGAATTCGTCCCAAAGATTCGCGATCAGTACGTCGTGCTCTTGGATAGCGACGGCACCTATCCGCCGGAGGTCATCCCGGATATCGTCGGGAAGCTCGGCGCTGGGTCCCCCGTCGTCATCGGATCCCGTCTCCGGGGCTCCATCAACGAAGGCGCGATGTCGATGGCGAATCGCGTAGGCAACCGGATGTTGAGCTGGTTCGCCTCCTTCCTGTTTGCCACGCCAATCTCCGACGTCTGCAGCGGTATGTGGGGATTCGTTTCCGAACCGCTCAAGTCGCTCGGGCTGACCGCGACAGGATTCGAACTCGAGGCGGACCTGTTCGCCGAGTGCGCGCTGAAGGGCATCCCCATCACGGAGGTTCCGATCCGATACGACCGCCGCATCGGCCAACCCAAGCTCCACTTGCACGAGGGCGTGCGGATCGCCCTGGCACTGCTGAAGAAGCGGATCGGGTCCGGTGCGGCCGTCGCGGCGAAAGAGCCTCAGCTGTCATTCACCGGTTTGCACGCCGAGCACACGGACCGCTAGGAAGCCCCCTTCGCGGATGAAAACCGATGAATCTTGTAATCGAAACCTCTTTATGCAGGAATCTCCTCGATATCGGGCAGGGTGGGGTCCCGTGAACCTCCTTCGTCCGCGCTACTTAGCCCTGATCTTCGCCACGTACTTCGGCATCGTCGGTTACTACGCCGTGCAGGCTGCACGGCGCACTAGCTCGGGGGCTTATTCTGCCGGAATTTCCACAACGGTCTACCAGACGACGATGGTCGGGGGCGTCCTGATCCTCATTGGGATCTTCATCACGGCCTCGATTTCGCCTCACATCAAAGGCGGCTCCCCGTCACGTTCGAGCGCGAACCCCAAGACAGGCCTCGTGATGCGGAGGATTCGCGGAGACTCTGACCGGACGTCGACCGATTATCGAGCGTACCCGCCCGCCGAATCCGCATGGCCGGCGGCCGATGATTTCCTGGAAGATCCCCCGGAGCTCGACCGGTCCGAATACCAGGATTTTGAACAGGCTCAGGATGCCGCGGCCGTGTCGGCCGCTTTGTCTCGCTTGGTACCGACGGGCGGCGAGCCTCCCGCCGCGGGGACGCTGGCGGAGCGCCTGTCCGGAATGCGCGCACGGAGCTCTGCGGTACTCGTCTCCGAAGGGAAGGAAACCGCGGGCGTTTTGCTCCGGCTCGTCAACGACATGAAACCGCTCTTAGCTGCGGCGAAGAAGGTCGGTCTCGACCTGCCCGAGCTCCGACGGTTGGTCGCGGAGGCCGCCGCAGGGCATGAGGCCGATCTCTCGCAGCGCGTGCGACTCGTCGAACAGGTGAAGGGCACGCTCGAAGCGGCGCTCGTGGAACGCATCGCGGAATCGTTGCAACGGGTGCTCCTCGACATCGAGCGAATGAAATCCACGACGCAACAAGTCCACGCCGCCGAGATGACCGCGGCCGAGGCAGTCGCGTTGCTCGATACCGGTAACTATGCGGGTGCCGTCGATCGGGCGGAAAAAGCGCGCGAGGTCCTGGAGAAGCACGTGGTTGCGTTGCCTTCGCGACTGGAAGCGGCCTCAGCCCCAAGTTCGTTCGTTGCCTTGGCAGGTCCGGCCATTGTCGCAGTGGCATTCGTCGCCGCTTCGTCGATGTTGTTGCCGGCCGTCGATAATTTCTTGGTCCTCAACCGCGAATTTAACGTCGCGTCCATTCTCACCCTCAGCTACGGGTGGCTCGGTCTCATCATGTACGCGCTCATGTCCGTCTACTATGTGATGCGCCCAGCTTCGACGAAGCCGTCCCCGTTGGAGCGAATCGCGCGTCGACAGTAGGTCGGTTCGTCGAGTGATCTCTGCGTAGTCACCGATTGACGACGCGGTTCGCCCGCGAGAAGACCGTCCTCGCATGGAGAAATCGTTGAGTCTCAACGATACGCGTCGAGAATTTTTTCCTCGCATCCTGTTATCGCGCGCGATTATCGCATCTCAACATTTTCAAGAATACCATCATCGACGGCGCCTGACATCTGGACGCGCCCCCGGGGAAGGTAATGGATTCTCAGCCTCATCGCGCGTTCGTTGCCCTTTCGGCTTCCGCTCTTCTCGTACTCGCGGCCCTCATCGTCTCGGGGATTGTTCCCTTCAGCACTCCCGGTAACGGGGCTGGTCTCGGACCGATTTCTTCCAGCGCCACCGGGAACTTCGATCAGCTCGTCGTCGTCCTCATGGAGAACCACAATCTGAACGACATCTACGGCCCCGCCCCGTACATGACGCAGCTCGCCGACCAATACTCGTTCTCACAGCACTGGGCGAGCATCACGAATCCGTCCCAGCCGAACTACATCGCCATCTTGGGCGCGAGCACGTTCGGCGTCTCCGGTGACGGGAACCATCCGAACCTGAACCATCCCACCCTGGTGGACCTGATCGAGACCTCGGGCCACACGTGGAACGCGATCGCGGAAGGCAGCGGCTCCGGCTGTTCCATCAGCCCGCAGCGAGGCGAGGACCACTTCCCGTTCCTATCGTACACGACGATCACGGGCAACGCCGCGCGGTGCGCGAACCTCCACTCCGGCGGCACGACGGACGTCGTCGCGGCGTTGAACGCCGGCACGAACTTCATCTGGTTCACGCCGACGGACAATCACAACATGCACGACAACTCCGTGTCATCGGGCGACGCATGGCTGCAGAGCTGGGTGCCCGGACTGCTCACGGCCATGGGGAGCAAGAAAGCCGCGCTCATCATCATGTTCGACGAAGCGTACACGAGTCCTCCGTACATCTACATGTCCTTCAGCGGTCCGGCGACGAAGCTCGCGTACAAGTCGACGGTCTCGTACAGTCACTATTCGCTCGCGAAGCTCTTGGAGGACGTCTGGGGCGGAGGGAGCCTCGGGCAGGGCGATGTGAGCGCTGCGTCTCCAGTCGAGTTCTTCAATGCTGGCGGGCCGGATTTCACGCTCTCCGCGAATCCGGCGACCGTCTCGTTCGTGGCCGGTCTGTCCGCGGCGTCCACGGTCAGCTTGACTGCGGGTGGCGGCTTTACGGGGACGGTCGCCCTCACCGCGGTATCGGTCCCCGTAGGAGTCACGACGTCGTGCGGGCCGTCCAGCATCAGCGGGACTCAAACGTCCACATGCACCCTAAGCGGGACGAATGCGGGCACGTACGCGGTCACGATTACAGGCACGAGCGGGGCTCTCGTCCACACGACCCCGATTGCGACCACGGTGACGGCGCCGCCCACACCCGATTACTCTCTCTCCGCGAATCCAACCAGCGTCTCGTTCCTGGCCGGTCAGTCCGCGACCTCGACGATCTCCCTTCACCCGACGGGCGGGTTCACTGGGACGGTGGCGCTCACCGCGTCCTCCGCGCCCGCGGGTGTCACGACGTCGTGCGCGCCGTCCAGCATCAGTGGCACCCAGACATCGATTTGCACGCTGAGCGGAACGAACGCAGGCACGTACACCGTCACGATCACCGGGACGAGCGGAGCACTCGCCCATACAGCTTCGGTGGCCGTCACGATCACCGCGGCCGGACCCACGGCCCGGTTCACGTACTCGCCCACGGTGCCTTCCGTCAACGAAACGATTACGTTCGACGCGTCCACCTCGACAGACTCGAATCCAAGTGCGACCTTACAGGCCCGCTGGGACTGGGAGTCCGACGGAACATGGGACACCTCACTCTCCTCGACCCTGACCGCGCAACATGCGTTCGGGGCATCCGGGACGTACACCGTGAAGTTAGAGATCCAGGATTCGAACGGATTGTCCGACACGGACAGCAAGGCGATCTCGGTCTTTGCATCGGGAGGCGGAGGCGTCGGAGCACCTCCCGGCTCCGGCTTGACGGATCCGACGGTCCTCCAGGCCCACGGTCCGATCTACATCGGGAGCGATGCGCAGTTCACCGCCGCGAACGGCGTGCGCAGCGGGACGGGCACGATTACGGACCCGTACATCATCAGCGACTGGTTCATCGACGGCAATCTCTACGCGAGCTCCCAGGCGATGCTCTGGATCGAGGGCACCAGTTCCTACGTCGTGATTGAGAACGTGAGGATCGCGAATCTCGCCGGAACCAACCAGTGGGAAGCGTTCCAGCTCGGTCACTGGCCCGCGACGATCAGCACGCAGCACGTGACGATCCGCCACAACGAGGTCGTGAACGCGCAACACGCATACGGCATCGCGATCCGCGAGGGATCGAGCGACATCCACGTCGAGGCGAACTACGTGCAGCTCGACGCGAACTTCGACTGGGTGTACGGCATCGCAACGGACCGCGGGGTCCACGGCATCACGGTCTTCGGGAACTACGTGAATGCGCACACCAGCGGCACGTTCCACACGGTTGGCATTCATCTCAGCGACTACCACGTCACGGACGCTCGACGGGCCACGGGGATGGTCGCGATTCAGAACACGGTCGTGAACGCAACGGCCGGCGGCATCATCTCCGAGAGTTCAGTCGGCACGATCATCGGATGGAACCTCGTCTACATGGACTATCCCGGTTCCAAGTCCGTCGCGACGGACTATCCTCGCGGCATCGAGACGGAGTGGTTCTCGAACGGGACGGCCGTCGTCGGGAATGTGATCCACACGTTCCACTGGGGGATCCAGGTCGGATCGGACCAGGGAGTCATCGCCTCGAACACGATCTCCGATGTCGACTATGCGATCTACGTGCTCGATAACTCGGCGTGGCCGGGCATCAGCACCGCGGCGGACACGATCTACGACACGACGTACTCGAGCGTCGCAATCGCCCCAATCCGCCTTCCGACGGGCTTCCAGGGGACCGTGGTCGACCTCGGACCGGGAATCAAGAAGACGGACCTCACGCCGGTCCTCTTCGTGACGTCTCCGGCGGCGACCAGCGCGACCCTTGAATGGTCCGGCACGTCCCTGAATCTCTCGGCGATCGTCGGCGGCATGATGGTCTTCGACACGGCCAGCACCATCGATGCGCAGACGTTGCACGCTTCATGGACCGGCGCCCTGACGAATCTCCATGTGACCAGCCTCTCGGCCGCGGGCATCTCGTTCCAACTCCAGAGCGCCACGCCGGTCGTCTTCGACGGCACCGGCTTCACCCCGAGCACGACGTACAACGTGACGCGAACGAACACCGGCGGAACGAGCCGGATCTTCAGTGCTCAGTCGACGCCCCTCGGCGGTCTCTCGTTCACGGTCCCGACCTCGACGCCCTCGACCTACGCGGTCTCCCCGGGAAGCGTGAACGACATCACGCCTCCAGTGACGACCTACAGTGCCTCGGGCACAGGCGGCGCGGGCAGCTGGTACACGTCTGCGGTGACGGTCACGCTGTCCGCCATCGACGATTCCAGCGGCGTCGCGGCGATCCACTTCCGGACGGATGGCGGGACGTGGCAGAGCTACTCCGGCCCGTTCACCTTCCAAGCCGACGGATCCCACGCAATCGACTACTACTCCACGGACTACTCGGGCAACAACGAGACGCTGCGGTCGGTCGCCGTGAAGATTGACAGCACCGCACCGAGCTCGTCGGTCCAGCTCGCCGGCACCCTAGCGGGCGACGGATCGTACATCTCCTCGGTCGCTGTGACCGTGACGTCGACGGACGCGACGAGCGGAGTCCAATCGAGCCAGTACCAGGTGGACGGGGGCGCGTGGCGCTCCTATTCGGCCGCGTTCCCGGTCAGCGGAAATGGGACCCACACGGTCGATTACTACGCGACGGACGTCGCGGGAAATCTTGAGAGCACGAAGAGCTCTGTCGTCCGAATCAGCGGATCGTCGTTCGGGCCCCCGGTGACGGTGTTGCAGCTCGCAGGCACCGCTGGTCAGAACGGCTGGTACATCTCCCTGGTGAACGTCACACTGACCGCGACGAGTCCGAGCGGAACCGGGATTTTCACGATGTACAGCGTCGACGGTTCCGGATGGACGCAGTACGCGCAGACGTTCATGCTGACGGAAGGCCGGCACGCGCTCGACTACCAATCCTGGGATTCCGCCGGGTTCGTCGAACCGAAGGCATCCACCTCGATCGACGTGGACCTGACACCTCCGACCCTCGACGGTTCTCCCAGCGGGCTCGTGACAACCCCCGACGTGACGATCACGTGGACCGGCACCGACGGTTCCTCGGGCATTGCCCGCTATGAGGTGTCCGTCGATGGAGGGCCGACGGAGTCCGTGGGCATGACCACGAGCCTCACACGCAGCTGGTCCGACGGGGCCCACACGGTCCGAGTGACGGCCTACGATGCGGCCGGCAACCAGGACGCCAAGGTCATCCGGTTCACCGTGAACCCGGCGTCGTCCGGGGTGTTCGAAGTGTTCCAGACGCTCCCGCTCATCCTGCCGGCGATCGCGCTGTTCCTTCTCCTGTTCGCGGTCGCCTTCTGGCGCCGACGCCTCCGTCGCGACGAAGACGAGGACCGAGGCGAGCCGGACGCATACGACATGCCGCCCGAGGACTACGATTCCTCGGACTGGTAGCATCGACCTCGACGGTCAGGACTCGATTCGCCGTTGCCTCTCCCAGATTAGGGCGATGGCCGCCGCGACGATGCCGCAGAAGAAGAGGGCGACCACGATGTGCTCATGATGCAGCTCTCTCGTATCGAACAGATCCTGCAGGGAGAAAAAATCGATGTCGTTCAACATCACGAGGAACGCGAGTCCCCAGAACAGCGCGAGGAGGGCGACGCTCAGCGAGTATTCTTGCAGTCGCGTGGTCCCGCCTCCGGCGCTGGAATCGAGCCTATCTTTTCAACCTTTCTCGCTACGCGACGTTCGGACTTGCACTGGAAACGCACCGCCGATGCCCGACACAAAAGCCGTTCCTGTTCCGAGACCCGGGAACCACTTTCGATAGACGTACAATCACCCCTATATACGCACCTCGGGGTTACCACCCAGCCTCCGACGGTGACCCTCATCCCACACTCTCGGGCCACCCGCATTCGCCGTGCGCTAGACGTCGCATCGAAGCGGAGCGGTAGCCCCTTTCTGGTCCTAGCACTCCTCCTCACCGGGATTCTCGTCGCGGGCTCGTTCGCGATTCTCAGTGAGGGTCCCTTGGTTCACAACCCTCCGACGACTTCCTCGGCCTCCGCGTCCGCCACCGGTCGCGTCGCGACCCTTTGGCCTTTCTCCCGGGATAGCATCTGGAACCTGCCGATCGGCGCGAATGCCGTGTACGTCCCGGGCAACATCAAGAAGCCCACAGCCTATGGGATGACCACGGATGTGGACGTCCTCATCCTGACGCCGACCGCCCCGGTCACGTCGGTCTGGAAGAACAACGATGCATGGAGCGGCGGGAGCCGCTGCACCGCCGAAGGCGGCGTCTTGTTTGCGGCGCCAATCCCCGCAGACTTTGTCGTCCCTGGGGCCGGGTCCGGCAATCCAGATGGCACGACCCCGAACTACGCGACCGCGATCCTCGCGGCCGACGGCCACACGCTCATCCAAGGCCAGCCGATGGCGCGCTGCACGAGTGGCGGGACCGCCACGATATGGTGGTACCAGGAGAAGGAAGACCTCTTCGGGACCGGCAACTCCGGCGCGCACGGCGGTTCCATGTTGTCGAGCCTCGGCGGCGTGATCCGGCTGGGGGAGCTCGTGCCGGGAGGCATGATCCGGCACGCATTGAAGGTCAACTTGCTCGGTGCGGACAACTACTACAGTGGCTCCGGCGGATACCGCTGGCCCGCGACGACCGCGGACGGATGTGCCCCCGGCTGCTACGGCGGGTCCGTCCCGGCGCTTCGTATGGGGTCCCTGCTCGCGCTCCCCCCTTCCGTCGACGTGAATGCGATGGGCCTCGAGACGGAGCCAGCGAAGATCCTCGCCCATGCCTTCCAGGACTACGGCGCATACACGGTGGACGACGCTGCGTGGTCGGTCTACGCCGTCGCGACGGAGTACAGCCCGTCGGGCAAGGTCGACGACGAGTTCGGGGCGGTCTGGGGTTTCCCAATCAGCCCGGCGAGCCGCAACGTCCCCTGGGCGCGGGACATGGACCGGATCTTCGGCGACCTCGCGGTCGTCGACAACTGGAATGCCGCTTCATGGCAAGCCGTATCCGCCTCGAACGGCACGGAGGGCGCGGGCAGCGGAGCCCCACGGGTTTCCTGGGCTCCGGACTTCGGCCCGGACAGTGTGCCCCCGGTCGCGACCGCGTCCCTCTCAGGGAGCCCGGGCTCGGCCAACTGGTTCGTCTCCCCGGTGGACGTCACATTGACTGCGACGGACGACTCGAGTGGCGTCGCATCGATCCACTACCGCTCGGATGGCGGGACGTGGCAGCTCTATAGCAACCCCGTTACGGTCACGGGAGACGGTTCGCACACGATTGACTATTATGCAACGGACCTCGCCGGGAATAACGAGACGGCCCGGACGTCGACCTTCCAGATCGACACGGTCGGACCCGTGAGTTCGGCCCAGGTGTCGGGGACCCTCGCGAACGACGGTTCGTACGTTTCCTCGGTCAGTGTTACCTTGACGAGCTCGGACGTGACGAGCGGCGTCCAATCCGAACAGTACCGAATCGATGGTGGCCCGTGGCGGACGTACAGCGCACCCTTCACCGTCCGCGGGAACGGCACCCATCTGGTCGACTACTTCGCCACCGATGTCGCGGGAAACACGGAGGTCGTCCGAGGCCAGTCGATTTGGATCACCGGTGATCTCCATCCACTCCCGGTCAGCACCCTCACCTCGACGGGGACGGCCGGGGCGGCCGGTTGGTACGTTTCCCCCGTGACTGTAACGATCACGGCGACGAGCGGGAGCGGAAGCGCCGTGTCCATCGCGTATCGCCTCGACGGGAACGCATGGGCCACCTACGCGAATCCGATCGTCGTGCTCGACGGTCGTCACGTCTTGGAGTACCTGGCCACGGACGCCCAGGGATATTCGGAGGCCTCGAAGTCCGCGGCGATCAACGTCGATTCGACTCCGCCCTCCCTTGTCGCGAACTCGCCGATCGACCCGCTCGCCCCGGAAGGGTTGGTCTCATGGTCCGGATCGGATAGCGGCTCGGGAATCAGCCGGTATGAGGTGGCGATCGACGGCTCCGCGTTCGTATCCATTGGGTTGCAGACGACGCTCACCCGTACCTGGACGGAAGGAACCCACGTTGTGGCGGTCCGGGCGTACGATGCCGCAGGGAACGTGAAGTCCTCCGTGATCCAGTTCAGCGTCGCGTCGAATCCGACGCCCGCGGGTCCTCCCGCTTCGCCGCCGTCAGCGCCACCGGGAATTCCCGAAATCATCGTGGGACTCGTCATGCTCGCGGTGAGCATGTGGTTCCGGCCGCGGGTGGTTACCCGACGCCCAGCCCCGCGCGTCTGAGGCCGTCAAAAAGTGTTCCACAGCGACTTTGGCTCGCGAGCCCTGTGCGGGTTCCGTGGAACTCTTGGAGGGAGCGTGCTACCTCGTGGAGGAGCCGAAGCCGCAGCTGAGCTTCCGCGTGTACCGCGAGCTCGTGCGCCAAGGCCTCCCGGGGATGTGCATCACCCGTGTCTATCCTGACCTGGCGCGGGAGAAGTTCGGCCTCGAGGACGGCCGGGTCCTGTGGCTCGCCGACACGCCCGCGGACGACGTCCTCCGTCCAACCGCGATCGTGAACCTCTCGAAGGCGATCGAGGTCTTCCTGGACGAGCATCCACAAGGCGGCGTCGTCCTCCTGGACGGCCTCGAATACCTGATCCTCCGCAACGGGTACGACGCGGTGCTGCAGTTCATCGAGCATCTCAGCGACCTCGTCGTGCGCGGACGGGGGATCGTCCTGATCCCGCTGAGCCCCGCGACCTTGGACCGCAAGGAAGTCGCTCGGGTCGAGCGGGACCTCGAGCTGGCCGACGTGGACGCGTGGAGAGCGGAACTCGACGCCCGGGAGTGGAGCCGGCGTCTCGGCGGGTAGGTCGCGGCCAACGGCGATCGGCTACGGTTCAGGCGGCCGGGCTTTCTTCCGTCGTCGATAGATGAGGAGGCCCGCGACGGCCGCCACGACGATGAGCCCCACGACAATTTCCGGGAGGATGGATAGGAAATCAAAAGGAGGGCCTCCGGGGGTGACGCTGAGGGAGATTCCAACGGCCTTCGAGTTGCCGGACGTGTCCGTCACGCGCGCGTCGATTGTATGATTCCCGACCGCGAGAGGGAAGGATCCGCTCCACGAGGTCGTCCCCGTGGCCGTCGTCCAGGCGCCTCCGTCGACACGCAGCTCGACTTTCTGAATCGCGATGTTGTCGAACGCGGTTCCCGTGACACTCACCGGCGACGACGCACTGCTATGGTTGGACGGCGAGTCGATGGCGATAGTTGGCGCGACCGTGTCGCTCGACGGCGGGTTCGGCGTGAAGAACTCGGTCATCGCCGCCGCTCCCGCATCGTTCGCGGTGAGAGTGGGCAGGTTCCAGTTCGATTCGATCGTGGCGAGGAGCGAGAAGTGATCGTACGCGACGGACGAGGTGTAGGTCGGGTTTACGACGCGACCGGCCCAGACGGTGTACACCGGTTGGCCGTACCCTTCGTCAAACGTGATGTACAGGGCCGCCCGCTGGGTCGTGAAGACGGGACTGCTCAAGATCCGCTGAACCAGGTCGGCCAGGTACGCATCGCCCGTGTCGATCGGGCAACTGTGGATGTCGTTGCACTTGTTCGGTGTGAGCCACATCAAGTTCGACGCCGTTGACGTGGATGCTAGATCGTTGATCAACGCGCTGTCGGAGCTGCCCGCGGGGACGACCCGGCTGCATCGTGTCGCATTGTTTGCGGCCCGCGGTCACGATTCGGTCCACGATGTTCGGCGCGGCCCATGCCGCGTTCGTGCACGCGTTCGATTGCGGGTCCCCGTCGTAACCGCTGCAGCCGAAATCGCTGCCGCCCGTGAGGCAGAGGTAGTTCGGAAGACTGGGATTGACGTTGCAGTAGTGATCGTCCTGGGCCAGTCCCCAAGCGCCCGCGAGGTTCGACATGTACGTTGCTGTGCCGCCGCACGATTTGAGGATGTCACACAGGTTGTGGTTCTCCATGACGATGACCACGAGGTAATCGAAAACGTTCGTCCCCGCGGCGGACGCCTTCGGGATGTCCTGGACGAGCGCCGGTCGCGCCGGATGCGGGGACCCGGCGGAGGCGGCGGCGGAAACGATCACGGCCAGGAGGAACGTCAGCGGGATCGAACGCCCTCGACGTCCCAGGGATCCTTGGTACACTCAAGCAGCGCTCGAGGCGACTGGGGCCATAAAGCCTTGGTTTACCACCGGTCCAGGACTGGGATCGAGGCGGACCCCGGCTCCTCATAATTGACGCATTTGATAGTGAGACCTTGGTGCTTTTAGCCTGGGGCACGCACGGAGCTTCTGGAAGCCCAGATGTCCGTGACCGCGTCGACCCCGATTGACCTGTCCTCGGCGGTCGAATCTCAACAACCCCTCGAGGCAGTCCTCCTGATTACCCGCACCGGGGCGCAGCTCGGGGCCTGGACGCGGAACCCCGTGCCGATCGACGTCTTGAGCATCATGTCGGCGACCCTCGTCGGATCGATCGAGACCCTGATGACGGCCCTCGGGGCGGCGAGCCCGCGGGAAGTCTCCCTGATGATCGACGGCCGCCGGGTCTTCGTAAGCAAGGTCAACGCCCAGGTCGTCCTGGTCATCGTCGCCGCCGGCGGGATGACCGAAGTGGCCCTCCGCGCCGCGACGCGCCAGATCGTGAAGTCGCTCCCGCCGTTCCCGTCGGAATCGGATGGCCCCGCGCGGGGAGCCCGCGACCGAAGGCGCCCGTAGAACGGTCAGCGTCGGAAGATCGCTCTGGCGGCGACGAGCCGCCGATCGCGATTCCCGTCTCGGGTCGACGGACGCTCGCCGAATGCTTCTTTCGAGCGGCTCGCGAGGTCCGGGATCGGTTCCAGAGGAACGCGTGGGTCCCGACGAGCGCGGAGATCCCCGCGAAGACGAGCAGGACCGGGAGGGTCGGATCGATCAGGCCGGGCACCACTCCGGGACCTCGGTCCGGGTTGTTCGCGATCACGGTGATGACAGTCACGTGTTTGTTCCCCGAGGTGTCGGTCGCGCGGGCATAGATATTGTTCGTCCCCGCCTTCAGCGTGACGACCCCGGACCACGACGTCGTCCCGGTGGTCGGTGTCCACGTGGCGTTGTCGGTGCTCAGCTCGATCGTTGCGATTCCCACGTTGTCGGAGGCGGTTCCCACGACCGTGACGTCGGCCGACTCGAGGACCGTGTCGTTGGGCGGGGAGAGGATTGCGACCTGGGGAGGCACATCATCGTCCGCGCTCCGGACGACCACCGACTGCGTCGCGGTGTTGACCAATCCCAGGGAATCGAGGATTTGCAGCGTCACCCCGTAGGTTCCCCCGTCCTTGAAGACATGCTGCCCGGTCAGGGAGGGAGACCATGCGGTGTCCCAGAGGCCGTCGCCTTCCCAATCCCACCTCGCCTCGAGGGTCGCGCTCGGATCCGAATCGGAGGAGGACGACGCATCGAAGAGGACCGGGGTGTTCGCGACGGCCGCCAGCGGGGAATAGGTGAACCGGGCCGTCGGTCCTGAGGGCGTGACGGCGACCCCGATCGACGTCGAATGGGAGCGGGTTCCGTTCGTGCCCGTGACGAGGGCCGTGTACGACCCGGGCGTCGTCCCGCCGATCGTGCACGTGGAAGTCTCGGATCCGGTGATGCTAGACGGGACGCACGACATCGCGAGTCCCGCGGGCGATGAGACCGCCATGAGTGAGACGGTTCCTGCGAAGCCTCCCGTGGATTGCAGGGAGATGGTCGAAGTCGCGGTTTGCCCCGCCACGAACGAGACACTCGTCGGGTTTGCGGCGATCGAGAAGTCGGGAGTGGGCGGCGCGGTGACCGTGACGCCGATCCAGGTCGTGTGGACGACCGAGCCGTTCGTGCCCGTGATGCTGACGGTGTACGATCCCGTGGTTGATCCGGTGAATGTGCACGTCGACGATTGACTGCCGCTGATGTTAAGGGGGACGCACGTGCTCGTCATGTTCGGGGCGTTCTGGTCATTCGTCGTCAGGGGAGGCAGGTTCCAGTTCGACTCGATCGTCGAGAGGACCGAGTAGTGGCTGTACGCCGTCGACGAGGTGTATGCCGTCTTGACGACGGGACCCGCCCAGACCGTGTAGATCGGTTGGCCATAGCCCTCATCGAACGTGAGGAGGAGAGCGGCCCGTTGGGTGAGGAAGACGTTGCTCCCGAGGATCAGCGGCACGAGGACGGACAGGTAGGTGTCGCCCGTCGGAACGTCGCAGTCGTGCATGTCGTTGCACGTGTCCGGCGTGAACCACATGTAGTTCGAGGCGGTCGACGTCGAGGCGAGGTCGGCCACCAAGGCGCTGCCCGCGGTTCCCGCCGGGACCACTTGGTTGCACCGCGTCGAATTGCTAACGATGTCGTTGTAATACACAAACGGATTGTGTCGGACCGCGTAGTTCCCGGAATCGCTGCCGTAGCAGTTCGACGGCATGTCTTCCATGTACGCCTTCCACGTCAATCCGGCCCCGAGGATCCGATCGACGATGTTGGGGGAGTTCCAGGCACTGTTCGTGCAGGCGTTCGAGTTCGGGCCGCCGTCGTATCCCGAACATCCGAAGTCCGTGGCGCCCGAGAGACAGAGGTAGTTCGGAAGGCTCGGATTCACGTTGCAGTAGTCGTCCTGGAGAGCGATCGAATAGGCGTCCGCGAGGGCCGTCATGTACGTCCCGGTGCCGCCGCAATGCGTGTAGATGTCGCAGATGTTGTGGTTCTCCATCAGGATGATCACGACATAGTCGAAGTTGAGCCCGGAAGCGGCGAGGGCCTGGACGGCCCCTCCGGAGGAACCGGCGAGGGTTCCGGCGCGCTGATTGAGAACGAGGCTCGCGCCAAGGAGCGCGACGACGAGCAACACGATCGACGCCGCCACGGCGCCGACGCGGTTCTTACGTGAATCCATGAGAGTTTTCTCCCGGACGAAGCGGATGTTAGCCGAGAGCGGGGTGTCGCGGCACGTTGTGTGCGCATTCGACGACTGTCGGGGGCGAGTGCGGGCGACCAGAGCTGAGAATCCGGGTCACCAGCGGGGGCGAGACTCCGAGACTTGGGCACACTATTTATCGGTTTGGGAACGCCCGTCGAATGGGTCGGAATCGTCTATCCACACGAAGCACCGCGGGTGCGACTCGGCGCCGGCCGACGATTGCAGGTTGCGCGAAACTCTTATCGGCTCATCCTCAATGCTATCCGTCCGTGGGCGTGATCGAGGACTGGGAATTCCCCTGGATGAGACCGGTCCTCCGAACCGAACCGATGTCCGAGTCGGAACTGGTTCGACAGCAAGGGGGATGGGTGTTCGCTGGGAGCATCGCGAATTCCATCCTGGGCTTCGCGTTCTGGGCCCTCGCGGCGCATCTCTTCACCTCGACCGCGGTGGGAACCGCGGGGGCTCTCGTATCTCTTTCATCCCTGGCCACGTCGATCGGAATTCTGGGGCTGGACAACGGACTCGTCCGCTTCGCGGCCCGAGTCGATCGACCCCGCGCCCTGATGTGGCAGGTTCTCCTCGTTGGCGGGGTCCTCTCTGCAATCGTGGGACTCGCATTGTCCACGACGGTCCTCCATCTAAGCAATGATGCGGAGGCCGACAAGGCGTTCGCCGTCCTCGTCGCGCTGAGCGTCGCGCTCACCACGTCCCAGACCTGTTTCCAGATCACGGACGGCTCGATCCTGGCGGCACGGAAAAGCGAGTACCTCGCGTACCGCGCGGTCGCCTATGGCCTCGTCAAAATCGCCCTCGTGTTCGCCCTCGCGGGGGCGGGTGTCGTCGGCCTCTTTGGATCGTACACGCTGCCCCTGCTCGCCATTACCATCGTGAGCTTCTTCCTCGTCCAACGGGTCTGGCCGGCGCGGAATGAGAAAGGGGTCCCCACGCGCTTCCGCGAGCTCGCCTCACTCTCAGCCGGGAATTGGATCCACGGCCTGATGTACTCCCTCCCCAGCCGCCTCGGGCCCTCGATCCTGCTGATTTTCGTCGGGGCGAGTCCCGTCGCCTACTTCTTCATCGCCTTGCAACTCGCGGAGGTCCTGAACTATGTCCCGGAGTCGGTGTCGAAGTCCCTGTTCGCCCACGGTTCGATCCGCGACTACCTGCCGTCCTCGTTGACTTCGAGCATGCGCCGCCTCCTGCTGGCGATCCTGGTCCCGATGGTCGCGCTGGGCGTGGTGCTCGCCCAAATCGGCATGACGATTGTCGGTGGGACGACGTACGGAAACCACGGACTCGCCTTGCAACTGTTCCTCCTTGCAACGCTTCCGAAGGCCGGGATCCAGCTCTACAAGGCGCAGTTCAACGTCGATCGGCGCCCGATGGCCCTCATTGTGATGGGGAGCGCGCTTGGTCTTTCGACTCTTGCGTTCCTGGTGGTCGGTTTGGTCCTTCGGGTGAACCCCGATTGGCTCCCATTGGCGTGGATCCTGGGAGGGATCCTGGCACTGGGGGTCGGTTGGTCGCTCTCTCGAAGGAGGCTTCCGATCCAACCGGAGCCCCAGGTGAGCCGGGGCTGAAGGGCAACGGCCCTTGCCGTGTTCCCCCGGCCCGCATCCGGGCCATGAGCCCGAGAATCCGGTCATAGACCGCGACCCAGCCGACAAGCGAAAGTACGGCAAGGACGAACGCCGCGGGAGCGAGAAGCGGTTCGACTTGCGAGCGCACGAAGTCGGCGGAGGCAGCGGAGGCGACCAATCCGTTGTAGACCGCGATCAGCATCCGGACGGCCGCGGCGAACATGCCCACGACGAACGCAGCCATCGCAAGCGGCCTCCGGGATTCGGGGTCGATTCGCGCCGCCGTCTCGAGCAGGTACACGCCTCCTGCGAGGACGACGACGAACCGAGCGGTCATGCGAACCGAATTCCAGATGGCTTCGACGGGGTCTCCGGCTAACGCTAGGGCGAGCCCGGAACCGAAGAGGAACGCGGCAGCCGCGGCGGCGGCGAACAATGCGGGCCGAGCCCGCTCCCCGCGCCATTCGCGGGTCCAGCCGCGGCCTCGCTCGATACGAAGGATCCCCACGAATCCAATTGGACCGATGACCGTCGGTACCGCGACGCTGAGGACCGATGTGTAAAGCGGGTAGGACGTCCCGGCCGAGAGAGCAGAGAGGCCCGGGAGGACCGCACCGAGGTAATACGGCACGTCCAAGACCAAATCCCCGACAGCCGCGAGCACAAGCGAGACTAGGAGCCATCTCACGCCGGAAGCCGTCGCTGTGTCCGCGAACAATCGATGGCCCATTCGGGTGAGCGAGAACCAGCATTCTATTTATCGTGTATGTTTTCGGGGGCGGTTCTAGGGCTCTGCCTTTGGCGGGGCGAACCGGCGGGCCGCCCTTCGCCGGCGGAGGAGCAATACGAGCAAGATGGCGCTGAGGACTAGCGTCACCCCTGCCGTCACCTGTTCCGATGCGGCCGGGTCCGCGGCACCCAGGATTCGGACCGTTACACTCGCCGACACGTCGGGATTCAACGGGGTGTTGTCGTTGTTCACGAGC
>WNGG01003696.1_pt1 | contig 23615 bp, 18 predicted proteins | sample 5400661 | NCBI WGS metagenome assembly WNGG01 (sample SAMN13153372, study PRJNA577476) | soil metagenome | isolation source: 100 cm soil or saprolite under Garry oak tree replicate 1 | place: USA:California | collected 2016-06-15
GGAGGGCTCGTGGGAGGGCTCGTGGGGTGCGACGAGGGGCAGAGTGGGCTTACAGCAATCGGATCTGTTCCATAACACGTTCAGCACTCACAGCCTCTTGCTCAAGTTTCAAACCAACCGTCAGCAGGTGATTGATCAATGGGATACAATCAGCCAGGAGCGGGTCTGTAAGCAGCGCATTGAAGCTGGCCCGGTCGTTGGCTGTCAGAGGTTGGGCATAGGTACGATATGCTTCAAATGTCTCAACGTCCATTCCAAGCGGGAGAATAGTGCCGAGATGCAGGCGGAGATGGGCAAGGATACGCAAGCCTCCGGCATCCAGATCACCCCAATGCACAAAAGGCAGATCCGGTCGAAAGGCACTTATCCGCGACAGAAAGGCAACAAGAGCAGGACTGGCAAAGCTGGTGCAGACGACGATAACCGAGGGAGGGCGAACGAAGAGCAGCTCACTGAAACTTGTCAGGTTCTCGACGGTGATAAGCGCAGTTGCCGGACAGGAGATGATAGTTGCTGCACGCAGAATATCCTCCGAGAGGCTGACACTGGGTAGATGTGGGTCAAGCTGAAGGTGAACTGCTTCGCTTGTGTCAACTCTATCTCCCTGCACAGGATGCTTGAGCACAAGCTCCAGTGGTCCCGCAAAAGGGATATAGGTTGATGGTCGATACATGTTATGGGCCTGCAATAAGGCCCAGTCATCGTCTCCATATGAAGATGCTCCAGGGGAGTGTGCCCGCAGGACTGTGAGTATTCCCCCGCGCAGTTGCTCAAGTCGCTTGCTATTGCCGAAGAGTTGCACACTCAAGGTGCGTTCAAGCGTTGGAGTGTTCAGTCGGGCGATAGCAGAGAGTGAACGGAGCAGATCCTGGCTTTCTTGCAGATTTGAGAGACTGAGTGGAGCAGGAGATCTATTAGCAGCGAGTTGGGAGATGGCCCAGGAGAGGAAGGAACTGAACCAGCCTTCAGAGGCTTCCTGTTTCGCTGTGGAGGAAAGCAGTTGACGTAATTTCTCCTTCAGCATGTTTAATGGCACTCGCTCAAGCAGAGCATACAGGCCATCAAGCGTCTCTCTTTGCTGCGTTACAAGGTCTACCGCCTCAAGGAGATTCCCTTCCTCGTATTTCTGCCAGTGCAGTCGCAGCCAGCCCTTTGCTGCAAGCAATTGGAGTTGCTCATTCACCTCGTAGCGCAGGCCAAGTCTGTGACCAGAAAAGTACCAGCTATGATCGCGCTTGTTCAGGCGGGCTCTCACAACCTGCTTGCGCTCTGGTTGTTCTGCCTGGGCAAGCAATGTCTCCAGGATCGAAGTGACTTCTGGGAGCAATGGTTGGAATTCCTCATGCTCCTCACTCCGCATACATCTCCTCCAGTTTTTCGGTCAGGCGGGCCTCGTAGTTCCGATACTCCTCGATCAAGACATTTTCACCGACGGTAGTCAATACGAGGTTTGTGCACATCTTCGGAACAAGGTACTCGCAGCGCTCTAGCGGTGTGGCAGTCACTACCTGGAGTCCGTACTTCAAAAACATGTCGAGGGTCGTACCGATACGATTTTGGTCCATCTTCGTGAAAGCTTCATCAAAGACGGCAAGGCGAATAGCCGGGCGTTCGTTGCGCGTTTTCCACTGTTCCCCAACGCCCATGCGGTAGAGCTGGACAAAGGAGGCCGCCACTGCCAGGTAGAACGGCGTCTGGGTCTCGCCGCCGGAGGTCTGGCCCATGATGCGACTGAGGCGCGAGGTACGGCCATCGCTATGCCTTACCTCAATGTCGTACTCCAGGTAGGTGCGATAATCGATCAGGCGTGCTCGAAGCGCCTTCTCGGCATCACTTACGCTTGTACGTGTCACTTCCGTGTAGAACCGATCAAAGGTGTCTTTGTGCGTCTGATAGAACTCGCTCTCGAAGAGGGAACCAGTGCCGATCACCTGCGAGTCCATAATCAGGTGGTAGTATTCCTTCATCTCCCTGGCAATCTCCCAGCAGAAGCGGTACTGGTCGCCATGAAAATCGAGCGGTTTCAGGGCATCATTCATACGCTGTAGTTCTCGTTGGGCATAGGAGATACGCTCGCGTAAGATATGCAGCACATGTTCGCGCAATTCCTGGATCGCCTCCTGCCTGGTCTGCTCGATTTGAGACATGTAGTTGGGGAGGTCTGTCTCGGCCAGCCGATCTCGTTCCTCCACATAACGGGTATCTTGCGGGATGGCTGGCAAGCCTGCAAACTGGTAGCGCAGGTTATATTTTATGCCCAATTCCTGGTAGTCACTAAAGGTGTTGTTTGATTGCGTGGTATAGTTCTTCGCCGTCCGATCAGCATTTGCAATGGCCTGGGCAAGGTCAGACTCTCGACTCTGCTCTGCAAAGAGACGCTCCGCCTCTGTCAGCACTTCGGGAGCATGCCTGCTCACTACCTCATCGTAGCTCTGCTCTCGCTCCAACAATCTATCAGCAGCCAGGCGCTTCTCCCTCTCTACCTGGACACGCCTGTCTTTCAACTCTCCTAAGCGTTCACTTAGCTCGCGCGCCTGCCGCTCTTCCTCCCTGATTATCTGCTCCAGCCGTGCTATCTCAGCCTGAAGTTCATTGACAATGCTCAGGTCGAGAGAGTCCCGCTCCGCCGTGAGGGAGGCGATCTCAGCACGGAGAGCTGTATCATCCAGTGGACTATCCAACCTTGGGAGGAGACGTGCAAGCGTAGTGCCAAGATTTAGCTGTTGTTCCTCGCTCCTGGCCTGTGTGTATGTTTCGTTCAGTTGAGCGAGCTCGGTCGCTATCTCCTTCAACTCTCGTTCCCGTGCCTCAATCTGCGAACGCTGTGCCCGCTGTCCAACCACCCAGGGTTGATAGCGCTGGGGAGACAGAACCCGCACCGCCCACTCACTATAGTAGACCAGGTCGGAAGTGATTGCTCGTTTGTATCTCCTCAGATCGCGTGCAGAGCTACAGGTAATGATCTTTCCCAGCACAAAGTCAATGTATGCCCGCAGGTAAGCGTCCTTATTCTTCGTCGTCACCTGAAAGGCCAGGCTATTGGGCAAAGGTGAACGGCGCTCTTTATATGCCCGTTCAAGATCAAGAATAGCGGCATCATGCAGGCCCTTCTCCGCCTTGTTCCTTTCGATGAATGCGAGTATAGTCTCATAAGAAGCTGGGGGAACAATAATGCTGAAGCGTCGCTCTCCCAGCATCGCTTCTACTGCCGTCTGCCAGCGTTCATCCGGTATCTCCAGCAGTTCGCACAGAATATCAGGTCGGCGTCCGATCAGCTTCTCAAGCGCAGTCCGCAGAAATTCTACATTCTTCGGATACGAAGCCGAGGCACCCTGGGTCTTGAGTGCCCTGATCTCCTGTTCACGCTCACCTGCCCGTGAACGCAGTTGCTTCGACTGTTCTTCCAGAACGAACGTGCGCTGTTGTGCTCGTTTCAGGGCGAGATTCAGGGCCGTCATGGCATCCTCAACCTGAGGAGCTAGCTCTTCAATGAGACTGGCCGATAAATCGGCGGTGGGCGACGATAAATCGGCCCCTACGGGTTTTGTAATGATACCGAGGAGCGCCTGCACAGCCTGCTCTTCCTGGATTTCCAGCAGAGCTGTCGCTTTGAGACTCAGTAAAGCGTTCGAGACTTTTTGCAGTTCCCGCAGGAGTTCCCGTTTACGCCTGCTCATCTCCTCGGCTTCACGAGTTCTTCTCTCAATCTCCCTGGTCAGTTCATCGCGCCTGCGTACCACATCCAACCCATACAGCCGTCTCTCTACCTCCTGCTTTGCCTGCCTGGCACCCGTCAGGGCTGCATCAAGCTGCTGAAGATTTGCTTCTTGCTCTTTTAAGCGTTCCTGGATTTGTTCCGCCTGTTGCTCCAGAGCCTCTCTCTCCCGAACTGCCGCCTCTTTACTGAGAAGCACATGCAGCACCTCGTACTGCGCCTGCAGTGCTTTTTGCCTGAGATAGTTGGTACGTTTCGTGACGATCTTACCCAGCTCGTCAAGTTTGGTTTCAACAATCTTTGCTTCCTTGTGAAGGTCTTCCAGGCGAGTGACCACTTTCTGTAAATCTTGCAGGTCCAGCGGATTCTCAGGCAGCAACCATTGTTCGACAAAGCCACCAATATCTTTAATTGTCTTAAAACTCAGCGCACGCTGGAAGAGATCAAAGAAACGGCGATTTAAGCCTCCCAGGCCATCCAGCATATCTTCCTGGTACTCCCGCACTGTATCGTAGTACCGGCACTTATTGCCACGCTTCTGCAAGGCTTTCTTGAGTTCGCTTCGTGTGAGAGGTCGCTCCCCTGGCACAAACAGGTTTCGATCAAGTCCTTCCTGCAGGATAAAATAGGCACGTTCACCATTCTTGCCAAATTTCTCACCCGCCTCGATACAGCATCCCAGTGTAATCTGCTTGCCTGTTCTGCTATCAGTAAACTCCAGGGCAATGTAGCCCACACAATCTCCGGGGCGTAACAACTTTGTCTCGAATATTTTGCCGCGTACAAACCCATCGAGCGTCCGCTCAGAACGTTCCTGTGCAGAGCTATTGAACTTGATCAGGTCCAGGTCAGCCAGCAGCACAACCTGCATTGCATCCAGAATAGTTGACTTGCCTGAGCCGTTGTGTCCGGCCAGGTAGAGGCTATCCTGGACCGGGATGAGGACAGACTTGAAGCGGTGCCAGTTATGTAGAAAAATGCATGTGAGGTCAAGCATAAAACGCCTTCTTATTCAACTTCCGCAAGTTCACTCTCCATACTCATCTCTTCCATCTCTGCTGCGTCTGCCCCACTTGCCGGGTCTCCTTTATCAAAATACTCGGAGAGTTGTTCAGCAACCTGTTGCACACTGCCTCTTGGGACAACAACCTCAAGCGTCGGCAGAAGTTCGATCAACTGCTGGGGATTGCTGACTCTGAGGCTTCCACCATTTGCCGCACGTATGAGGTTCAATTGCTGGAGTTGACGCAGGCCATCCTCAAGGCTGGTCTTCTTGCGTTTGCGAGCGTGTGGAAATTCACTATAGCGCCGGATAATCTCACCTATCGTCACGACCGGATAGCGTGTCAGGCGCGTTGCATTACTCTCCTGTTGCTCGGCATAGAGCATGCGCAACAGGAGCAGCCAGATTGTTGTATCCAGATTCAGCCGTCTCCTGTGATAGCCATCGCGATGGACGACCTGAAATGTCATAGATTGCTCATGGTGCAGCAATTGCCAGCCTGCGATACTCAGGTAGTCTTTCACAAGGTCGGTATGCCGGTTCAAAAATGAGTAGATATGCCGTTTTCCACTATCCTCCCGCCAGATCAGCCCTTCTGCCAGCAGGACGTGCACAGCCTCGGCAAATTGTGCCTGCTCACCAGGAGAAAGGGTTGCATATTCCTCTGCAAACATAGATTATCCTTTTGTTTTCATTCGTATCCCATATTATGTACATTTATTACATAACATACTACAACCTTTATGCAAGAGACGCTTCTGTCACTTCCATGCGCCGGATTACAAAATCACGGAACCCAATGCCTGAGTGCTCTATCCAGGGAGCATCGGGCACTTCTTCTGAAAGATAGCCAAGTGATCCATCTTCGCCATAGAGGCGCAGGTAGATCAACATCGGCAAATCATCAGGGCCGTTCAGGGGGACTTCACCGATGCGCTTCTCATTACAATCGGCTAGCAGCTTGCTGGCAAACTTGCGCACCCGTTCACGCGAGTAGGCCCGACTGAGTTGCATAAAGGTTTCTTCCTGGGCTGCTGCTATCTCCTCCTCGGTTAGCTCTGAACCAACATCGGGAGCAGGCACAAATGGTTCAGCAGCGCGGCGCGGGGACATCAGTGATTTCTCGTCCAGCAGCATCAAACTATACAGGCTGACCAGTGAATCCAGGTCGGTACGTGCTGGATAAATCCGCACTCTACTCGAGACAGACTCTTCGCTGCGCTCAGGGTGACAATCATCCAGCAGGTCCAGCCCGGGAGTTGGATGTTGAGGATCGAGGAGGTAGTTCAAAATTGTGTGCAGATGCCCACTGGTGCTCGTATTTGCACTCAGTTTATTCTCGATTGAGCGAACTGCCGAATCAAAGAACTGACTATGGCGCACATCAATGGCTTGAAGCAGGCTATCGAGCGTATCAAACTGCACCTGGATATTTTCGATCTGCTCAAGGATTCTCTGGGTGGAGACGCTCTCCTGCCTGTGACCATTCTGCTCCGCCAGGGAGCTACTCACGGGGCTGTGATAGTTGGCTCTCAGTCTCATCAGTGCGTCATTGATACCCGGTCGGAAGCGCGAGACGTGATCTGTGGTACGCAGCTCATGATAAGCACGCCGCGTGACCTGGTGCAGATAGGAGGTAAAGGTCTGCTCAAGAATATCTTTGAGGCTGGCCTGATTGAGTACCCTCTCGATATGCACCCCGATAGTGTGCTGCAATTCTTTGAGTCGGTTGAGCAGATGCATCGTCTCTTGATAGGCTTGCGGAATACGAATACTGGCATTCCCCTCGCGTACAGCCCCCTGTAAAAGGTCATGAATGGCACAGATAAGCCCCTGCAGAGCTTGTTTCCTATCTGTCGCAATTTCATGGAAGATACTCAGGATACGAAAAGCATAGTCTGGCAGAGTGTAGGCTATGGTGAAGTCTGCCTGTATCTCCTCGTGCAGCCACTGGCAACGGGTCAAGTAACGCAGTACATCGCCAGCCCTACTCCGCACATCGCTCTCCTCCTGCCCCATGGCACCCACAAGGGGTGCCACTACATTATCCCCCAGTGGGGTGCCCCCATCCAGGTTTGCCAGCAACTCAAGCGCATTTTGATCCTCTATCACATCTGCGACAAGCGTAATACACAAATCCCTTGAGAGTGGTTCCTGGTGGCGCTGTGTCTCAACAAACAGCACGAGCAAGACCTCACTGTACAGTTCGGCCTCCGGTGCTGCCAGAGGAGAGAATAAGGATGTTGGTAGTTTCTGGAAGAGCGTGTACTGGCTCAAGTATTCCTCCCGGTAGTAATGTCCCTCACGTTTACTGCATCTTATCATATACTTCCAAATGGATTCACTTGAGTCGGTAGTTCCTATGCTACCTGTGTTGGAGATATATTGTTTAATCCGGAAGGGGCACAATGTCAAAAGACGCATTGGCTCACTGGGTGGGAAGCGCCACCGAGTCGACACAGGTGGATATCGCCTATCACGATCGAAGTGTCAAGGTTACTCCTCCCCGTTGGGGGTCTCATCGATGACAATTCCCCCCAGTCGTGGGTCTGTGTCGCGCTGCATAGTAATCAATGTCTGTCGGTAAACCTTGATGAAATTCCAGAGTCCTAAAGTCTCGTCCGGCGTCAGATCAAAAGTAATTCCCATTGGATGTGTAAGGACAAGTCCGGTCTCCTCCAAGTGTACCCTATACCTTCCGATGATTGCGTCCATATGCAGTTCCCTCTTTCAATATGTATTGCACTGCTACCTACCATTGCCAGCACATAAGACGACTGTGGTGCCCTTCCACAGCAAGAGCAGCGACATAGCCGGAGCCATGGAGCTTGCTGTGTGAGCACAGCGGGTATGGCGCGGCCATTATGGGCCATAATGCCTACCTGCAACCCACATTCCGCACTTTCACCCAGACGGATTATAGATTTTTTCGGAGAGTGGCCTACGAAAGGATCAAATCAGCCGATGAACCAGCTAAAGACGCAGCACGATGGTGAGCGATATCAAAATAGAGGTTCCCATTTGTATCTCCCATGTACAACACCCCGTTCGAGATCGATGCCCCTTAGAAGGTTGCGCACTGCTGGCGGTCGAGGTGAAGAGGGGATTCCCCTGCGAGGCCGTGGGGAACGCGTAAACATCTGATTTTGCCTATTTTGTGCCTGTGAGGAACCTGGAGATGGAACTTCCCTAGCCTCTCCCAACACGACGATAGCGCGCTTCCACGAAAGAATAGACCCCGTAGGCAACCAGCCCAAGTGCAACAATACCCAGTAACACCGGACCGAAAGGCTGGTGAAGAAGAACCTTCAGGGCAGCATCCAACCCTTTCGCCTGACCTGGATTGTGCTGGAGAGCAGCCACAATCAGGAAGATGCCGATTATACCCAGCACAACCCCCAACGCAGCATAGCCAAACCTGCCGAGGAACACTACTAGCTTTGTCAGCTGGGCATCCAGTGTCGCCAGGTTGAGCCACCGTCGAAACTCGGCAGAGTATGCCTTATAGAACACGTAGAAGGCAACACCGATGAAAACAAGCCCAAGGAGTATCACCAGGAAAACACCGAAAGGTTGCTTAAGCAGCATTACCGTCCAGTCTTGAGTAGAGGCCGTCGAACTTTTCCCTCCATTTCCTGAACCCATAACTAATCCGAAGGCTGCAAGCGCCAGAAGAGCATAAGAGACACCAACCACAGCATAACCGATACGTCCTGCTATCCCTTTGGCATCACTTCCCTTTCCTTCCGTATCGAACACTGCTTGAATGAAGGACCATAAAGCGAAGCCTACAAGACCAATAGTGACTATGACAAGTAGGAATTTGCCGAAGGGCTGTTCAGCAATGGTCTGAAGAGCACCTCTCTGGTCTGTCACTTTGCCACCCTGGCCGACTGCTAGCTGCATTGCCAGTAATCCAATAATCAGGTAAACGACTCCTTTGACTGCATAGCCGAGCCGTGCAAGCCTTGACATCCATTTACCAGTCGCCGCCTGTCGTGCCTTCTGTTCTGCTTCAGTCACATTCTCTGGAACAGTTATATTTGGTTTCATAAGTATTCTTCCCTTTCTAAAGCCACCTCATCAACGCCGCTCGTTCTCACCGCTCAGTATTCCGGTCGGAAACGCTGCTCGACCGCAGCTACCGCTTCGCGGTCATCCAACCGGAGCGGAAGCGGCTGAACGAAGTCACCGCGTCAACGCTGCTGTCGCAGCTTCTCTTAGGACGTTCGGAAACGCCGCTGTCGCGGCTAGCCTTCGGCTCAGACGCGGTGCAAGGTGTACGCTCGCGTCAGATGAGGTGCAAGGACTCCTTTCGACTCTTGTTCGTAGAAGTCGATAACATTTCTATCACGAGTCAGCGAAAAGAAAGAATACTTCTGCCCTCCTAACCCCCAGTATACCCAAACACATCACTGCCCCCTTGAGTGGGGAATGAAGAGACGCCATTCGTATTCGAATACATCGGACGCTCAGCTACGAAACGACCTCCATTGTTGAGTGTCTCCACGGTCATCGAGACCTCGTAGCCTCGGTGGTCATCACCCGTCTGCACAAGATGTGCCAGTACCAGGGCTGAGATGTCTACAGTGAAACGGGTGTTGGCATTTACCGTCACCTGTTGTGTGTAGATGCGCCCGTAACCGTTGACCATAATGACATAGATCGTCTCGGCAGCCGCTGTCGGGTTCTGCAACGTCAACCATTCATTATAGCCTGTGTTGGAGTAACCCTCTGCGAAATTGTAGGAGGTGTAGGTCGCTGTCTGTCCAGTTACCTCCGTCCCGCCAGTGGCATGTAATGTCTTCCCATTGAGGGTATGAGCATACTGGAAGTACATCTGCCGCTCTACAACAATTCCGGCTCCAGTTGACGTAATATCCGCCGACACTTCTTTAGAAGCGGCTCCCGTCCCCTTAGCATTCACATCCCAGATCAACTGGCTTTTGGGTGGCACTGTAACCGTGAAGGCATGTTTGGTGCCGTTGAGATACTCCAGGTTGATTGTCACGGTCGCTGCAGTCTGAACCACGGAGTCGGCGGTGGAGATCACAAAGTTCTCCTGCGTTTGGCCACCCGAAGCGCTTACCCCGACATAACCCTCTGCAAAGAACCATTCATGCTGCAGGTGCTGCGAACCAACAACCGAACTGGCCCCTGTCACGGTACCTGCAATACCTGCACTGATATTTCTGAAGTAGGAGGGTCGCTCGACCGCCACAGGTTGGTCGGATGTGACCACTGCTATCACATGCTGAGGCAGATTAGGCAGTAATGCGGGTGCAATTGTGCCCCGCGCTCCGGCATTGACTATAGCCGTCTGCGTCCCGACCTGCGACCCGTTCGCATAGTAGGTAGCAGTCACTGTGGCCCGCTGACCTCCCGGGGGATTAAGGATGGCGAGGAACGAAAGGTAGCCGCCACCGGTGGGGACATCGGCAAAGTAGAAGCTGCTGGCAAGGTGAGTTGCACCGACGACATCGCTGTCGCTCGCATCACCAGCGTAGTTGAAGTACATGGGGCGCTCTGCAACCACACCCAGGCAGGGAGAGCTGGCATCGTTCGTAACCATAGTAGCGACGGAAAGCCCACCATCCGAACTGGCTTTATTGAGGTCGGCATTCACCGATTCGGTCAGGCGACTGGCATGTAGCACTGTAACCTGCTTGGTGATGGGAGCACCACTCTGCAAGAGGTACTGGATATTGACCACACAATCGTTAGTAGGATCAGGGTTGCCCAGAGTAAGATACTCAACGAATCCACCACCAACACGCCCTTCAGCAAAGTACCATGTCCTGGCAGTCGGCCCTGGTGGATAGGGATTTGCAGGTGGTGGAAGAACTGTTCCGGCAGGTATCTCACCCAGTTTTGAGCCGAATTGCTCTGTGAACCAGACATTATCATGGCTATCCACAATCAATCCATCATGCGGATGCGACCCAGATGAGAAGGTTGTGTAGGTGACTCCAGTTGCAAGTCCAGTTTGACAATCATTCTTATACTTCGTAGGGTCCAGGTAACCAACGCGTGCATTGATGGAGTCATCAAACCAGACCTTCCCCGTGCTGTCCACAGCGATGCCAGAAATATGGGGACTGGTAACACTAGTAGAAACACAAAACGTTTGTGCCGAGTACGTAGGGGCATTTATCGAGCCCCTGGCGAGTTCACCGATCTGACCATCAAAGCCACTGCTAAACCAGACATTCCCGGCTTTGTCTACAGTGATCAGGTGCTGCTGCTTCGTCAACACAGGATGCTCTGTAATAGCACCTGTCGTGAGGGAACCAGACGCTGGTGGAGTGAAGCTGCCAATAAAGGCGGTATTGTTCTCCGCAAACCAGATCGTCCCATCAGGAGCGATGGTAATACCATAGACAATCGTTTGAGCCGTGGTGGTGCGACTTGGCACTGGAGTCTCACCCAGGAAATTATCCGCTGATGTATCAAACTCACCAATAGCACCATTCGCATAATCAGTGAACCACAGATGTCCCTGCTGATCAAAAACCAGGTCATATGGTTGAGCGCCTGATACGCCTATAGGAAATTCACTCCAGCTGCCCGTACCTGGGTTCAATGAGCCAATGGCACCATGGGTGGGATCGGTGAACCAGATAATGCCACTTCCATCGAAGGCCAGGAAGATAGGGGTATAAATGTTCGGTGCGGGCGGAATGAAGTCATGGACTTTGTTGAGGGTCGCCACGTCATATTCGCCGATTTCGCCAGTGGAAGGAGGTGATTTACATACTGGTGAGGAGTCACAATTTGGCTCTGCAACCCAGATATGGTTGGTTCCATCCAGTGCCACTCCCCATGGTTGCTTTGTGGTCGGCACGAGACTGATACCAGCAGCATGAGCTTTGTGTTGCTGGGTATTAATAAATACCCAGGTGAAGGCTATGCTACTGACAAGAGCAACCGCAGCCAAAGCGTAACGAAGGATCATCCCCACCTTTCGACTTCGTGACCATTGTACTTGCCGTGTGCGATATACATTACTTGTTTTCATACACAGGTTTTCAACTCCAATCGATGATGATAGCGTTTGGGCTTATAGATTTCACTTGTAAACAACGTGGTTTTTCAGCAACTTTGCTGTCTTCTACAGACTGTGGTCGTATTACAAAAATCTAAGAAGAAGGAGGAAAATTTATGAAGAGCGTCCTCTACTTGCGTCGGCGTAAAAGCAGAAGAAAGCCCGAAATGAGGAACACCATGAAGAAAACAACGGCGAGCACATACAACATATTTGTTACGATACCAGGTGTAGGGGCCGATTTATCGCCGCGCACCGCCGATTTATTGGCCAGTGGAGTGGGATCCGTGGCCGGTGGGTAGAGACCAGTAATTACAAAGTGAGGCATCCCACCGACATCGATAGTATAAACCAGGTGGCGATTCAGCAGGTCAAACATAGCGACCTTACCTCCCTGGAGAGCGACAAAGCCAAGGAGTCCATCACTGGTAATAGCGACCGCCTCGGGAGGTACACCCGTCCGAATGACGCGATTTGGCTCTTTGGGAATGGTTGGAGTGCCAGAGTCAACTGGCGAAAGGACATCCAGCAGATTGTGCTGTTCATCCGGGACGTAGACCTCGCCTGTGAGAGCATCGTAGTCCATCGGGCCAAAGGTCCCACCCGTGAGTAGTTGGTGCACCTCTCGTGTCTTGAAGTCTACAACATCAACGTTCCCCTGGCGTGTCGCGACATACACCATACCATCAGGCGGAATAGAAAGGTACTGAGGTCCTTCTGCAAGAGGAATCTTGCCAAGGGTTTGCCCGCTACGGTCATCGAAGATCATCAGCGAATCTTGACCAGCTGCCCACAGTTGATTGCTACTCCCATCCCCTGATCCAGGCAGAGTGACTGCCAGCCCATAGATCGGACTCTCAGTATTGAAGACATGTTGGACTGCACAGTTCATAGAATTCAGCGCAGTCACGCGAGCCGCTCCAGTTCCTGCAGCATACAGAGTCGTCGTTGCCTGGTCAATCGCCAGCAGCGTTGGTTCTCCAGGGAGATGAACACTACAGATGATTTGTCCCGTCCTGGCAGCAACAATACTTACCTGTCCTATGGTGGGTTGCGTGACGTAGAGAAGCCGCCCATCCTGGCTGAGCAGGATCGTGTGGGGATCACCAGCAACAGGGATCGTTTTCGCCACTTTCGCCTGCCCTACGTCAATCACGCTGATGCCCGAGGATGTTCCTGAGACATATGCTAGATTTGGTGCCCCACCGTCCGCCTGAGCACCAGGGGGAGAACAGAAACCCAGTAATATGAGCACAAGCAGGAATGAGAGAGCCTGGCGGTATCTTGCTGAGACGGTTCTCATCGCAATGTTGTCCTTTTGTAGCATACAGGTTGCAGGTGCCGTTACTGTACCGTAAAAGGGAGGTGTTGTCCAGTGCGTGATCGGGATCCATAGTTCCATTGTAGGGGCCGCAGACCAACTTTGCCATCGAAGGTCACTCCCTCACCCTCTTTGGCCGCTGTGAGCACTGCCGTGCACACGAGGGATGAGGTGAATGGGTTCAGATTTTTGCGCTGCGTAGCAACCTTGTTGTATCATATGGTTTAGACTTTTCTGCACTTCCCGGTTCTGGCGTCTCATTGTCCTGGTGTGCTACTCGTCGTCTGTTATGTGTCGGATCGCTCGTATTTTTCTTTTTTCAGAAACGAGGTTTGAAACCATGAAACGACCTCTGCTCTTCCTGCTTGTGTTGCTCACACTGCTAGCGCTCCTCGGTGGCTCGGTGGTGACTACCACCAGAGATGCCCACGCGGCTGCAAACACAAGCAGTTGTGTCAATCCCAGCGGAACGACTACGCTCCAGGGAACGCTCGGCGGAGCCAACTACACCATCGATGTCCCTTCGAACTGGAATGGCACGCTGGTGCTCTACAGTCACGGCTACGTCTTTGCCAACCGACCACTGCTCAACCCGGCACCCGACGCTGGTGATTCTCTGACCAAAGCTGCCCTCCTGCAGCAGGGCTATGCGCTGGCAGGCTCCTCTTATAGCCGGAACGGCTGGGCACTCCAACAGGCTTTCAACGATCAGATCGCGTTGCTTGATTTCTTCGCCACAACCTGTGGTCAGCCCACCCGCACCATCGCCTGGGGTCACTCGCTGGGTGGGATTATTACGGCTGGCCTGGTGCAACTGCACCCTGACCGTTTTGCCGGTGCTCTGCCCATGTGTGGAGTGGTAGCAGGTGGTGTCGGGACCTGGAACCAGGCGCTCGATAGTGCCTTTGCCTTCGACGTCCTCCTGGCAGGAGGCAACCTTCCCATCGTCCATCTCACTGACCCCACGACTGCCTTCACCCAGGCTGAGGGGATACTTTCAGCCGCGCAGCAAAGCGCGCAGGGGCAGGCGCGTATCGCCCTGGTGGCGGCTCTGACCGACATCCCTGGCTGGTTTGACCCCGCCACACCTGAACCCGCTAGCAACGATTTCGCCACCCAGGAGCAAAATCAGTTTCTTTGGGAAAGCCAGGTTGACTTCCTTTTCGCCTTCTTTGCCCGTGCCGAACTCGAAGCTCGTGCCGGTGGCAACCCCTCCTGGAACATCGGTGTAGACTACAGCGTGCAACTGGCTCACTCAGTTGACCACCGTGAAGTCGCAGCCCTCTACCAGCAGGCCGGGCTGAAGCTGGATAACGACCTCGCCACGCTCGCCTCTGCCGCCCGCATCCAGGCCGATCCCCCAGCGGTGGATTACCTGAGCAAGTACATCATCTTCAACGGGAATGTGACTATTCCCATCCTCACAATGCACACGACCGGCGACGGCCTTGTCGTCAACGAGGACGAACAGGCATATGCGAGCGTTGTTCGCTCGGAGGGCAACAACAGCCTGCTGCGCCAGGTCTTCGTCCACCGGGCAGGCCACTGTAGCTTTACCCCGGCGGAGACGCTCACCGCCTTCCAGACGCTCATCAATCGCCTGGATAGCGGAACGTGGGTCAATTCGACCGACCCCACCCTGATGAACCAGGAAGCGGCTGCCCTTGGCCAACCCTACAACGTTGTGCCGCCAGCCTTCCTCTCTTTCCAGCCAACCGTCTTCCTGCGCCCATTCGACAGCAGGAATGCGTCGTGAGGAGCAGTTGAAACCAGCAGGTTTTTAGGAATGTGATTGTGAGCATGTGAGCAGGCAGACCGCAAGTGTCTGCCTGCTCACATGCTCACAATCCGGAGACCATTACAGGCTAACGTAAGGCTCTTCTAGAAAAGAAAACAGCCCCATGAACCGGGGCTGTTTTTGATGAGGCTCCGCCTACATCACCGGGAAGGTTTCGTACACCGAAATCTGGCCACCACCCTGCAAAACTGGGCAGCCCCTGGCCATCTCGACAGCCGCATCGAGCGAATCAGCCTTGATAATTGTGTACCCACTGGCCATCGTACCCACCGGGCCGTCACTGACTGTTCCGTCGCTCGCTATGCTTTTTGCCACCGGTGTAAACGGATTGCCTCCGTCTACCAGGGCACTCCCGAGTGCACCGTACCAGGCCCCCCAGGCCTGCATGACTGCTGCTTGTTCGGCTTCAGTCTCTGGCATGCTGCCGCCGCTATAGAGTAGTACAAAATTCGCCATTGCTGTTCCTCCTTAATAATGATAATACTCATCCGTATTATACACCGTTCGAGTCCTGTAATCAATCCGGCGCATTGCCTCTTTTCTCAGCAATTTCGGAGGCCAATTTTTTCTGCCCAAAATTCTTGACAGTTGTTCAGAGACGGTGTATACTAGCGGCAGTGCCAACCATTTCGGTATGAGGCATAAACAATACGGAGAGGTCGCATAGTGGCCTAGTGCGAGCGATTGCTAATCGCTTGAGGGTTAATAGCCCTCCGAGAGTTCGAATCTCTCCCTCTCCGCCATTTCACGTCTCCTAAATCTCATAATCCTCTGCCCAATGAAACCGCGGATCGTTGATTTCTTCATAGGGAACGGTATACGTCTTCTTGTGATTCCCTCGCACCAGCCCCGCGCTCTTGAACCGCAACGTCATATCAGTTCTGCTTGGGGCTTCGTTGACCGCAATCATGTAGACCTTCCCATTCTCCGGCAAGTACACCGCGAAATACTCGGCCTTTCCCACGTACCCCTTCTTCAAATTACCGCGTTTCCCTGCTGAGACAGAGACCGTATTAAACTCAAAGCAGCTACCATCTTTTACCAGCCGCCCTGTTTTACACTGGATACGTACAAGTCGCGCTTCTCGGTGAACAAAGAATCCAAAATTTCTGTGTTCCTCAACAATATAATAGGCCATATCGTACCCCAGATGATCGGCCCAGGGCAGCAGCACTTCAAACCCTAACTGGACAAGCCGATTCAAAATAGCAGTGTGAGAAATTAGTCCCTGTTGCGATGTGTCTCTCATAATCTACTCCTTATCCTGGTTTGTGGCGTTCATACAAAAATGTGAAATAACGCTTCCTGGCTTAAACCATGCTCATGTCATTGGTAGATATTCCCGACAAGTATCCATGATCGAAATGCTGCTTTCCACGGATGACAAGAGATATGGCTTTTCTTGTCTTCATATGGACGTTTTCTCTTGATATATGTATATATATCAATTTAATACAGTATACATCGGTTCATGGCAGGAAGTCAAGGTTAATTGACGCTTATTTCTTAACAAGTTATAATACCCAAAAACAAATAGGAGTACGTTTTGGAAGCACGTTTTTTGACAGTTGAAGACATAGCACGAGACTTGGGCGTTGCAGAAGATACCGTCCGCGGTTGGATACGTGCGAGAAAACTTCCTGCTTATCGGGTCGGGAAAGAATACCGTATTAAGATTGTCGATTACGAGCGCTTCCTGGAACAGCGCAGGACGATTGATGGGGACTCCCAAAAGGAAAATTAACCGCGAGTTATTTGCGAATGAAGGCATACTGAACGCTGGAACGGAACGCCTATGGCCTTGACAAACCCTTCCCGCTCTGCTATCATCATAGCACATGTATAGGGGCGTAGCTCAATTGGCAGAGCACTCGACTCCAAATCGAGAAGTTGGGGGTTCAAGTCCTCTCGCCCCTGCCAAAACACCTGAACAGTTATGTTCAGGTGTTTTTTCGTTTTGGGGTCGGCACTCTTCTGCCATCCTGAAACGCTGTTTTTTGGGAGACTATCGAAGCTGAAATAGCCAAATGCGAAGTGCGTTGTGCCAACTATCATCGCATAAAGACCCTTGAGAGAGCCAAATGGTAGCGATTTAAGTTGTTTGAGTAGCGCAACTCTGCCAGAAAGAAATATGACAGAGGATGTCAGGTAGAAGCGTGTATTCTCATAGGCGTCAGTTTCATGCTTTCCATGCTTTCATGCCCTTCATGCCAGACATCTTGACAACACTGTCGTGGAGAAGCTATACTCCGTGGTGGACATAGTTATCCCCCTTGGGGGGTAGGTAGATGAAGAGAAAGCGTTGGTGCTCATGAATCAGCCTGCAGATGAACACACCGCACGCGAAGAAACTCAAAGAAGCCCTTGACCGGTTCATCTAGGATCATGTCTCTCAACAAGCAGGAGCATGGACCCCTTGTTCAACAAGGTGAGAGATGGAGGTGATGAGGCCCTTGCTCCGGCGCATTGTCCACGACCTGGAGCAGGACCCCGATCACACCGTCTCGGAAGAGGGCTACCTCTCCCAGTTGCAAGAGCACTTCAGTGAGGACGAAGCCCGCGCGCAGCTGGAAACGGTCATCGACTGGGGGCGCTACGCCGAACTGTTCTCCTATGTCGAGGAGCATGGCATTTTCCGTCTGGAAGCACCAGAGACACAGGAGGAGGCGTAATGGAGCAGAGCACTAAAGAGCAAGCTCGGATGCCGATGCATCCGAAGGCACCACGCCGCCTGCACCGGCGGATCACGCAGCGTCTGCTATTCTACCTGGGGATCTTCGGGCCGGGGCTGATTGCTGCCAATGCGGGCAACGATCCTGGCGGTATTGCCACCTACAGTACCATGGGGTCCCAATTCGGCTATCAGATGCTGTGGGTGATGCCTATCCTGATGGTAGGCGTCGCGATGGTCCAGGAGATGTGTGCGCGGATGGGAGCTGTGACCGGCAAAGGACTCTCCGATCTGATTCGGGAGAACTTTCCCCTGCGTCTGACCGTTTTCATCATGTTCATCTTCCTGCTCGCCAACGGTGGGGTGATTGTCTCGGAATTTATCGGCATCGCCGCTGCGCTCTCCCTCTTTGGCATTCCCTCCTGGATTGGAGCTCCCTGTGGAGGCGTGCTCATCTGGTGGCTGGTGGTACGGGGATCCTACAAGCGCGTCGAGAACGTCTTTTTGGCGCTGACCTTTGTCTTCTTTGCCTATGTGTTCTCCGCCTTTCTCGCCAAACCCAACTGGGGCCAGGTGCTCTCTGGAACGCTCATCCCCACCATCCAACTCAAGGGGGCCTATATCCTGACGCTCATTGCTGCCGTAGGCACCACGATTAGCCCCTACATGCAACTCTATGTCCAAAGCGCGGTTGCTGAGCGTGGCATCCAGATGCGTGACTACAAGTACGAGCGGCTGGAAGTCTACGTGGGATCCATCTTCTCCGTCTCCATCGCCTTTTTCATTATTGTGTCAACTGCAGCGACGCTCTTCGTCCATAGCGGTGGAAAGGGAGTCCCCATTGGTTCGGCGGCAGAAGCGGCCCAGGCCCTCGCGCCGTTTCTGGGCAGCTTTGCCAGTCGGGCGTTTGCTATCGGCCTGCTGGGGGCAGCCCTCCTGGCATCCGGCGTCTTGCCGCTCTCGACGAGCTATTCGCTCTCCGAAGCGTTTGGGTTTGAACGGGGCGTCGGAAGAACGTGGCACGAGGCCCCCTTCTTCTGGGGCCTGTTTACCCTGTTGATTGTCATTGGGGTCGTGGTCGCCATGCTGCCAAATCTGCCGGTCATTCAGATCCTGCTCAACCTCTATTTGCTCAACGGTCTCTTGCTCCCCATCATTCTATTTGCTATTTTGTACCTGGTGAACCAGAAACGGCTGATGGGCCGCTACACCAATAGCCTCTTCTACAACGTGATCTCCTACGTCCTGGCGGTGATCGTGAGTGGACTGGCGGTGCTCTATCTCATCACGCAAGTGCTTGGGTTCTTCGGCATTCAGCTCTTTGGCTAAGCAGCAGAGGAGAGACAGCGCCATGCGTTGCGAAATCGAGCAATGTCGTTGCCCTTGACAAAACCATATCACTCTCATATATTCACCCATAGATCGTTTCAAAAAATCATTTTCATAAAGCCCTTTTTCCTCTTTGATGCCAATAGTAAAAGAGAGACGAGACCACCATGTATAAATTGCTTGTGCTTTCCCTCCTGATGCACTGGCCTTTACCATGGCTACCCGATACGCGGATGCGCTCAGAGGTGCGCCAGTTAGAAAGCCGGAAGGGAGTCTCTTCATGAAGAGCGAAGTGAGAGCCATGAAGCCAGCGAAACGCCAGCGCAAAGGTGATGGCCTGAAGTGGCTGTCGAGATTGCAAGTGCGCATGACCATTTCGTATATCGCAGTAACTGTGGTGATCGTGCTGCTGCTGGAACTTCTGGTGAGCCTGATCATCGCTTTCATTTTGACGCATGGCTTAGACATAGTGGTCTCGAACACAGCCCAACAAACGGCGCATGCCTATGCGCTGGAAGCGGCTATCCAGGCTGGAGGGACTGGTCTTGACCCTCACTCCACGTTTCAGCCAGGTCGTCCCTCCTCCATCGCCTTGCCGGAAGACAGTGCCCCAAAGAGGATTCCCTTCATCTCAGATGGGGTCACCTATATCGATCCCAGCTCTTCTCCTCCCAAGGTGACAGCTTTTGTGCTGCTGATTGCGCCAAATGGCCAGGTGCTCGCCAGTTCTTACCCGGCGCATTATCCGATTTCAACGCCTGTCACGCACTTGCTTCCACAGCAGACCTCTCTCATTCTCAACGCCCTGGCCGGGAGAGCAGGAAGTACAATAGAGGATACTGCGCAGGGTCACGTTGTTTCCGCTGTGGAACCGGTCTGGAGCAGGGCAAAGCAACCAATTGGGGTGATTTATGTACAGATGCCAACGGGAGTATCAAGTGACATCCTCTGGTCGGTTGTGGGGAGTTGGCTCAGGAGTGGGCCCGGCTGGGTGCTCCTCCTTACCCCATTCGGTGCGATCTTTGGCGTGCTGACGACGCGGGGCCTGGTACGACGCATCCACCGGCTAGTGAAAGCGACGGCGCAATTCGCCTCTGGCGACTACACGCAGCGGGTACCGGTCACCAGGCAAGACGAAATCGGGCAACTGGAGCGGCAATTCAATCAGATGGCAGAACAGCTGGTCGAGAGTATAGCGCAGCAACAAAGACTCACCGAGCAGCATGCACGCCTGGAGGAGCGTGCTCGCATCGAACAGGAAATGCGTACCGCTCAATACATTCAGCGAACGCTGCTGCCAAAAGAGGTACCTCCCCTCTCTGGCTGGCAGCTCGCGCCGTTCTACCGACCGGCAAGAGAAGTCGGTGGTGATTTTTACGATTTTCTCCCTCTTGAAGATGGACGCCTGGGACTGGTGATCGGCGATGTCACCGATAAAGGGGTGCCAGCAGCTCTGGTGATGGCCACCACCTGCACGATGATCCGTGCAGCCGCGCAAGGAGCTACCCCTCCGGGTGAAGTGTTAGCGCGGGTCAACGATCTGCTCTATACAAACATTCCATCCGGGATGTTTGCCACCTGCTTCTATGGCATACTTGATCCAGGCAGTGGGCAACTCCGATTCGCCAATGCCGGGCACGATCTGCCATATAAAAGGCACTATGATCAGGTATGCGAATTGCGTGCGACCGGGATGCCGCTCGGATTGATGCCAGGAACGCGCTATGAGGAGCAAGAAGCGACCGTCGCCCCAGATGAGTGCATCCTCTTTTACAGCGATGGCCTGGTGGAGGCTCATAACCCTGGGCGTGAGATGTTCGGCTTTCCCCGTCTAAAAACATTGCTCGGAGAGCATTCCAACGGGATACCACTCATCGACTTCTTGCTCGATGAACTCAAACACTTCACCGGCGAGGCGTGGGAGCAAGAGGACGATGTGACGCTGGTGACGCTGCAAAGGGATGTCTGAGGCTCTCTCCTCGCAAGCGCTGAAGGAAAGTCAGCAGATGAGCGCTACTGAGAGGTAGAGAGTGGTGTACTCATCTCTGACGGACGCATATTCGGATATGAACTAGATGATAGCGGCACAAAAAAGCGTTATATCTGGTTCGTAAGCTAAGCCTTTTTCCCTGGCCAACAATGACGTCGGCTTATTTTTGTCTCAATTTATCAACCACTCCTCTCCTCTGCCATTTCTGCCATTCTACCTTACGCCGAGTAATCACCGTCCAGTACGCTATGATCAACGCAGAGACCTCGATTACCATACTCAGATGCGACAAAAAAAACACCAGCGGTATAATGATCATGTTCTTGATATTACGATCATGATCGTCGCCCACGAACACGAGCAGATAAATAAACGAGGTCATAGCCATCAATACATAGAGAAAACTGTAGTTGACAATCTCCACAGAATAGACGTACAGCAGCAAGATGAGCACAACACTGAATACCATCACAATGTCATCTAGATAGACCAGCGGTACCGCAAACCAGAAGAAAAGCTTGTTCTTACTCTTTTTGCTAAAGGTCTCCGACGTATACTCTACTGTCGTCTCGACGCGCCCGCGCTTCCACCGGATGCGCTGCTTGATCAATTCTCGTAGTGTTGATGGCCCTTCCGTGTGGGCGATAGCACGAGGAGCATAGACCACACGCATCCCGGCTTGCTGTATTCTGAATGACATCTCCATATCTTCGGTTAAAAAGCGCTTATCAAATTCGCCTATCCTGACAAACACCTCGCGCCGATATGCCGCGCAAGCTCCACCGATCACAAACACGGTTCCAAACAATACTTCACCCTTTTTCAAGAAAAACCCGAACGCATATTCCAGAGATTGGATAACGCCCAGAATATTGCTCATATTGCCAATCCTGATATTGCCAGAGACGGCCATCACCGCAGGATCAACAAACGGTGTGACGAGCTGCCTGACACAATCTTTATGCACCGCGCAATCAGCATCAAACGTCACGATGATTTCCCCCTGTGCCATATGTATTCCCGTGTTGAGCGCCGTGCCCTTGCCGGCGTTCTGCTGATATCGATATCTCACTGGAATAGCAGGCTCATAGTTATTCGCCAGATTGTACTTCAGGAGAAAACGGCGCATCTCTTGCTCCGTGCCATCAGTAGAGCCATCGTCGATCACAATCACTTCCATGCTGGTGTACGTGCTGGCTACCACCGTCTTGAGCGTAGCAACAAGACCTGCTTCTTCGTTGTAGGCCGGGATAATGACCGAAACCATCGGCTCGTATGCTACACCAGCACAGGCTTGTCTTGCCTGCACTTTCCGCCGAAGAAACCACAGATCGTACCAGGACGAGCACAGGACATAGACAAAGCCTTTGAGGAGCCAGCTGAAAGACAGAATGAACATCAAAAACGAGACAAGCCAGAACAGCGGATTACGTGGCTGGAAGAGATCGCCAGTATAAAACACCATAGGGACGATCATAAACGCCAGCATGATATATAGGACACAATAATGTGTGAGCGGCCAGTAGATCAGATTTTTAAACGTCTGTTTGATCAATGCCGGTCTCTCCGTATCGCCACCAGATGACTGAACGTATCCGCAGTGACCACCCGTAGATGGCCCCAGCTGTCTTTGCGAAGAGCTGGTATTGTTTGTGTACAGAGGCGTGCATCTTGCTTCACCCGCTGCATAAACGCTCGTCGATATACCAGACTCGCAAGTATTGAGGCGATAATAGCCGTGACAACGCTCAAAAAGATGGTGTACGTAAAAAGTGCGTGGATGAAAAATATACCGATCCAGGCTGAGAGGGCGAAGAGAGCAATAACTGCTATCTGAGTCCACAGCACGATAGAGTCCCATATGCGCAGTTCTGGCATGACAATGCGCTCTGAACTCAGTTCTACTGTCGTTGGTGCATTGGGATCCGATACCTCGCCCAGGCGGAAAGCCACCCTGGGTGAGGTGGGACTGACCAGCACATCGAAGCGTTCAAAGGCGCGGTCGAAATCCTGCTTGATCAGTGTCCGAACCTTCTCCGCCCGCTTGTAATACGCATCATAGTAACCAGAAGAGAGCGCATACGTGCCCAGCATGATGCGGCGTTTGACCTCCTGGCCAAACCCGTACTGGCGAGTCTTCTCAAGGGCTTCCCACATATCGTCCGTATCACGATAGGAATAGCCGTACTTCACACCATCATAGCGAGCAAGGTTGGCACTGGCCTCTGCCGGAGCGATGATGTAGTAGACGGGGACACCGTACCTGGTGTGCGGCAGCGAGACATCGCTGACCTCTGCCCCCAGCTCGCGCAGGACTTTAATGCCTTCGCGCACCGCCTTGACCACGCCTGGTTGCGTTCCCTCTACCCAGTATTCCTCCGGTACCCCAATGCGCAGGCCCTTGATGTCCCCTTTGAGTGCCGCAGTATAATCGGGCACCGGCTCAGGTGCGCTGGTTGAATCGAAGGGATCATAGCCAGCAACTGCTTGCAGGAGCAGAGCAGCATCGCGGGCGTTGCGGGCGAAGGGCCCAATTTGATCGAGTGAAGAGGCAAATACCACCAGGCCATAGCGAGAAACTCGCCCATAGGTTGGTTTCAGTCCAACCACGTTGCAGAAGGCCCCTGGTTGGCGAATGGAGCCGCCTGTATCGCTTCCATAGGCGCCCATCGCCATCCCTGCAGCCACTGCTGCGGCTGACCCTCCGCTGCTGCCTCCAGGCACCCGTTCAAGGTCCCAGGGA
>WNGG01002041.1_pt1 | contig 23614 bp, 22 predicted proteins | sample 5400661 | NCBI WGS metagenome assembly WNGG01 (sample SAMN13153372, study PRJNA577476) | soil metagenome | isolation source: 100 cm soil or saprolite under Garry oak tree replicate 1 | place: USA:California | collected 2016-06-15
CCACAGGACGCGAACGCGGAGAACCCCGACCCTGCCCGGCGCCGTACAATGCCCGCATGTGCCGTCTGTTCGGCTGCCGGACCGCCGCGCCCGGGGGCGTCGCGCACGAGTTGCTGCACGGGGCGAACGCGCTGCGCGTCCAGAGCCGCGAGCACCCGGACGGATGGGGCCTGGGGTGGTACGTAGGGCGGGTGCCACAGGTCACGCGCAGCCTGACCGCTGCGCACGGCGACGAGGACTTCGAGGAGGTCTCCACGTTCGTGACCGCCTCCACCATCGTGGCGCACATCCGCAAGGCCAGCGTGGGGCGGGTCGCGCTGGAGAACACGCACCCCTTCGAGTGGGGCCCATGGCTCTTCGCGCACAACGGCACCATCCCGGAGTGGGAGAAGTGCCGCGCCGCCGTCGAGTCCGAGATCGATCCCTCGCTGCGGGACAAGCTGCGGGGCGAGACCGACAGCGAGCGTTGCTTCCTGGTCTTCCTCACGCGCCTGTCCCGCCGCTGCGATCCGGCCGCGGCAGGATTCGAGGACGCGGCGGCCGCGCTGGCGGAGACGGTCCAGATCGTCGTCCGCGCCTGCGGCGCCGAGGCCGCGACCACCTTCCTCGCCACCGACGGGCGCACCATGCTGGCCTGCCGGCGAGGCCGGACGCTGTACGTCTCCGCCGGCGAGCCCCAGCACGACCAGCGCGTCGCCTGGTTCGCGGTGGCGAGCGAGGACCCGCGCCTCCACGAGCCCGTTCCGACCGGCCGCAGCCACTGGCGCGAGGTGCGCGCGGGCACCATCGTCGGCGTCGACGCGGACCTACGGCTCTGCCGCGCCACCCTGTAGCAGCTCGGCGAGCAGCTCCTTCGCGCGCGCGCCGTGCGGCGTGAGCGTGGCGCGGCGCGCGTCAGGGCCGGCGGGCTCCAGCAGGATCTCCAGCCGCTCCTCGGGGAGGGCGGGACCCGCGCGGTCGGCCCATTCGCACAAGGTGGCGGCGGGCTCGGCGAGCAGGTCCTCGAAGCCGAGCGCGAACAGATCGGCCGGTCCGGCCAGCCGGTACAGATCGAGGTGCTGCAGCGCGACCCGGCCGCCGCGGTAGAGGTTCACGAGCGCAAAGCTCGGCGAGCTGGGCGCGTCGGTGACACCCGCGCCCTCGGCCGCGCCGCGCACCAGCAGCGTCTTTCCCGCCCCCAGCTCGCCGACGAGAGCGATGAAGTCGCCCGCGCGCAGCAGCGACCCGAGGCGCCGGCCCAGCTCGCGGGTCTCCTCCGGCGAGCGCAGGATCATCGTCGCCAGCGCCGGAACACTCTCGGCAGGCCTGTCCGCGAGATGTCGCTCGCTACCAGCCCGGCCTGCCCGGTGCGCCGCGCCGCCAGGTCTCCCGCCAGGGCATGCAGCAGCACCGCCAGCCGGGCGCGCTCGCCGGTGCCGCCCGCGCCCGACCTGCGCGCGAGCACGGCCGCCTCGACCCCGGTGAGCACGTCGCCCGCCCCCGCCGTGGCCATCCCCGGGTTCCCGTAGGCGCAGATCGCGGTCGTGCCCTCGGGATCGGCGACCACCGTCCTGGCGCCCTTCAGGACGACGCAGGCCCCGAAGCGCTGCGCGGCGCGGGCGGCGGCGCCGACCCGGTCCGACTCGATCCGCTCCACTTCCTCGCCGGTGAGCCGCGCGAACTCGCCCGGGTGCGGCGTCAGCACCGGACGCACCGGCGCGCGCCGCAGCGATTCCGCGACCCGGTCGCGGTGCTCGGAGAGCGCGTTGAGGGCATCGGCGTCGAGGACGCTCGCGCAGCCCGGCTCGAGCGCGCCCAGCAGCTCGGCGAGGAGCGCAAAGGTCTCGGGTCCCCGCGCGATCCCCGGGCCGACGGCAAAGGCAGTCTTCCCCCTGACGGCGTCGCGGAGCGCGGGCAGGTCGGAGATCCCCAGGGGTCCGGAGCCGGGCAGCGGGAATCCCATCGCTTCCGGCACGCCGGGCAGCGCGGCCTGCAGCACCTCGGGGCGGGCGGCGAGGGTCACGAGCCCGGTGCCGGCGCGCAGGGCTGCCTCGATCAAGAGCGCCGCCGCCCCGGATTTGCCGACCGATCCGGCCACCGCCAGCACGTGCCCGAAGTCGTTCTTGTGCGCGGTCGGCTCTCGAGGAGTGAACAGCGCGCGCCCCCAGCGCTCGTCGAGCAACTCGCAGGCGGCCGCCTCGAGCCGCTCCTCCAGATCGCGCGGAATGCCGATGGGCGCGACGGCGATCCGGCCGGCCGAGGCCGCGCCCGGAAAGAGGCACAGACCCCGCTTCGGCGCGTGCAACGTGACCGTCGTGTCGGCGCGGGCGAGGTGGATCGGGTACACGGCTCCGGTGTCGGAGTCGATGCCCGAAGGGACGTCCACCGCCACCACCCGGGCGCCGCCGGCCCCCGCGTCGTTCATCGCGGCGATCGCCGCCGCCTCCGCTCCCGCGGGCGGCCGCGAGAGCCCGCTGCCGAAGACCGCATCGACGACCACGTCGGCGTGGGGGGCCTGCGCGACCACCGGCCCCAGCCATGCCTGCGCCGCGGCGAGCGCGTCGCCTCGCAGCTTCTCCCGCGCCGTCGCGACGACCGCGATCGCTTGCGCGCCCAGCTCCTCGCGCAGCAGGCGGGCAGCGACGAAGCCGTCGCCCCCGTTGTTCCCCGGTCCGCAGTAGACGGCGACCGTGCGCGGCCGCAGCGCGAGCACTTCGCGCGCGACGGCGGCGCCCGCGCTCTCCATCAGGACCCGCGCCGGCAGCCCCTGCTCGGCCGCCAGCCGATCCAGCTCACGCTGCTCGGTGGCCGTGAGCAGCCTCATGCGCGCCCCGGCCGGGCGATCAGCTCCTTCATGTCGCGCACGGCACGCTCCAGCCCGACCAGGACGGCGCGGCACACGATGGCGTAGCCGATGTTCAGCTCGGTGATCTCCTCGATGCGGGCGACGGCCGTCACGTTCCAGTAGTCCAGCCCGTGCCCCGCGGCCACCCGCAGCCCGAGCTTGGCGGCGGTCTTGGCGGCGTCGAGCAGGCGCGACAGCTCGCGCTTGCGCTCCTCCGCGCCGCGCGCCTCGCAGTAGCGGCCGGTGTGCAGCTCGACCGCCTGCGCGTCGGCCCGGTGGCTGGCCTTGATCTGCTCCAGGTCCGGGTCGACGAACAGCGACACCTCGATCCCTCCGTCCCGCAGCGCCCGGGTGACCCTGCGCACCTCGTCGCGGTGGCCGATGGCGTCCAGCCCTCCCTCGGTGGTCAGCTCCTCGCGCCGCTCCGGGACCAGCGTGCACGTATCCGGCCGCTCGTGCAGCGCCAGATCGAGCATCGGCTGCACCGCCGCCATCTCGAGGTTGAGGGTCCCGTTCACCGTTTGGCGTAAGAGTGAGAGGTCGCGGTCGTTCACGTGCCGGCGGTCCTCCCGCACGTGGAGAGTGATCTGGTCGGCGCCGCCCAGCTCGGCCACCGCCGCGGCGGCCACCGGATCGGGGTACCTGCCCCGCCTGGCCTGCCGGAGCGTGGCGACGTGATCGATATTGACGCCGAGCCGCATCGGTTCCCTCCGCAGCGGACTTCAGTCTACCGCGCCGGGCGACGGTGCGCTTCCCTGGCGCTTGCGGGTCCTCGCCCCGGCGCGCACAGTCACCGCGGCGCAAAATCGCGCCTGGAGGAATGGCCATGAAGGACTTCCACTGCAGGGACGCCGGGATGAGCTGCGACTTCGTGGCGCGCGGCAACTCGAACCAGGAGATCCTCGACCAGGTCGGCCAGCACGCCCAGTCCGAGCACCACATGCAGGTGACCCCCGAGCTGTCCACGAAGGTCGAGGGGCTGATCCACGACGAGTCGAGCGACGCGCACCGCCAATCGACCGAGCGCCGCTGAGCGCCAGCGGTGCCGGATCGCCGAGCGGGAAGGCGAGCGAATCGGATCAGGCCCCGATCGCCTTCTTCAGCTCGGCGGCGATCCCGCCCGCGTACCCCTCGATGAGCTTCTTCTCGGGGCCTTCGACCAGCACGCGCACTTTCGCCTCCGTGCCGCTGTAGCGGACCAGCACCCGGCCGTCCTTGCCGAGCTTCTTCTCCACCTCGCGGATGGCGCGCATCACCTCCGGCAGGGAGCCCAGCTCCGGCTTCTCGCGCACCGCGAGGTTCAGCTGCGCCTGCGGGTAGACGTCCATCACCCTGGCCAGCTCCGACATGGGCTTGCCGCTCTGGACCATGACGCTGAGCAGGGCGAGCGCCGCCACCGTTCCGTCCCCCGTGGTGGCGTGCTCGAGGAAGATCAAGTGGCCGCTCTGCTCGCCGCCGAAGGAGTACCCGTTCTTGCGCATCTCCTCGACCACGTAGCGGTCCCCGACCCGCGTGCGCACCACCCGGCCGCCCGCCTTGGCTATGCACTGGTCGAGCCCGAGGTTGCTCATGACCGTGGCCACCACCGTCTTCTTCGGCAGCGCCTTGCGCCGGAGCAGATCGAGGCCGCAGATGGCCATCACGGCGTCGCCGTCGACCACCTTGCCCTTCTCGTCGGCGACGATCAGGCGGTCCGCGTCGCCGTCGAGCGCGATGCCCAGGGCCGCGCCGGTCTTCACCACCGCCTTGCACATCGTCTCGGGGTGCAGCGCGCCGAAGCCCTTGTTGATGTTCTTGCCGTCCGGCTCGGCGCCGATGGTGATCACCTTCGCGCCCAATTCTTGAAGGACCGAGGGGGCGACGCGGTACGCGGCGCCGTGGCCGCAGTCCACCACGATGGTCAGCCCCTCGAGCGTGAGGTCCTTGGGGAAGGTGCTCTTCGCGAACACCACGTAGCGCCCGCCGGCGTCCTCGATGCGGAACGCCTTGCCGATGTTGGTGGCCGTGGGACGCAGGTGGTGCAGCTCGTCGTTGGCGATCAGCTCCTCGATCTTCATCTCGATCTCGTCGGGGAGCTTGAACCCGTCCCGGCTGAAGAACTTGATGCCGTTGTCCTGGTACGGGTTGTGGCTGGCGGAGATGACCGCGCCCGCATCGGCGCGCATGGAGACCGTCAGCTGGGAGATGGCCGGCGTGGGCAGCGGCCCGCAGATGAGGACGTCGACGCCCATGCTGCAGATCCCGGAGGCCAGCGCCGTCTCCAGCATGTACCCGGAGAGGCGCGTGTCCTTCCCGATGACGACGCGGTGCCGGTGCGACCCGTTCCTGATCAGGTAGGCCAGGGCGCGCCCGAGCTGGAGCATCATCTCGCCCGTCATCGGATGGACGTGGGCGACGCCGCGGATGCCGTCGGTGCCGAAGAGGCGGCGGGCGGGCTCTGACGTCAATCGCAAGGCCATGGGGCTCCGATCGGGTGGCTGCAATCTAGGTGTGCGAGCGTTCGCGGAGCAACTTGCAAGGCGCATCTTGGGTGTCAACTGAACGACGAACGCACCGCGTCCACCACGGCCAGCGCCTCCCTGGTGGCCGCCGCGTCGTGGACGCGGAGTAGGGAGGCGCCGTGCAGGGCCGCCACCGTCGCCGCGGCGATCGAACCGGTCAGCCGCTCCGCCGCGGGCTTCCCGCTCAACCTCCCCAGGAACGACTTGCGCGAGGCCCCGACCAGCAGCGGCCTTCCCAGTTGGGTCAGCTCGCGCAACCGCCGCAGCAGGAGCAGGTTGTGCTCGGCGGTCTTTGCGAATCCGAGCCCGGGATCGAGCGCGATGTGGTCCTCGGGAACGCCCGCCTCGAGGCCGCGCCGCAGCGCCTCCAGCAGCTCGTCGTGCAGCTCCCCGAGCAGATCGCCGTAGGCAGCGCGCTGCTGCATGTCCTGCGGGGTGCCGCGCATGTGCATCAGGCACAGCGCCGCGCCGCCCCGCGCCACCACCGTCCCCAGCCCGGGATCGCGCTGGAAGCCCGACACGTCGTTCACCACCTCGGCCCCGGCGTCGATGGCCGCGCGCGCCACTTCCGCCTTGCTGGTGTCGATGGAGACCGGGACGCCGGCGCGGCGCACCAGCTCGCGGACCACGGGCAGCGTCCGGCGCAGCTCCTCCTCGGCGGAGACGGGCTCCGAGCCGGGCCGGGTGGACTCGCCTCCCACGTCGAGCAGATCGGCGCCCTCGGCGGCGAGGCGAAGGCCGTGCTCGACCGCCGCGTCCGCGGCGGCATACCGTCCGCCGTCGGAGAACGAGTCCGGGGTGACGTTCAGGACCGCCATCACCAGGACGCGTCCCTCCGGCAGCCGCGAGCGCGGCAGGCGCCAGGGGGGCCGCTGCGCCTCGACGTGTCCGGCGCGCCGGGCGAGGTCGGCCGCCAGCGCTCGCGCGCCGCCGTCCTCCAGCGCGTCGGCCAGGCTGCGCGCCGAAGACCAGAGCTGCGACAGGCTGCCCAGGGCTAGCGCGCCCGTCTCACCGCGCAGCACCGGCACGCCGGACTGCCGCAGCCCTTCGTGCAGCAGCGCGGGCCGGGGGGGCAGCAGCGCCACCCACCCGCGCAGGTTCGGATCCGCGTGCGGGCGCCCGGCCGCCGCGCAGGCGGCCCGCGAGTCCGATTCGTCCTGCAGTTCCAGCAGGCGCAGCACGCCGCCAGTCTACTGCGCGATCGTCGCGGGCGGGCGAGGGCGGCGGTCGCCCGCCGCTCGCCGAGCCCTGGACCGAGGCCAGAACGCCCGCGCCGTGAACTACGGAGCGCCGCCCATTGCGGCGGCGGCTAGTGCTGGGCGTCGTGCTTCTCGCGATGGATCTGCCGGCTGAGGCGGTTCTGCTGGCGGTCGATGCGCCGGCGCTCCGCCGGCGTCAGCGTGCCGCCGTTGGCGGCGCGGTCGCGCTGGATCTCGCGCTGGATGCGCGCCTCCTTGCGCTCCAGCCTGGCCGTCTCGCGCGGCGTGAGCTGGCCGCTCTCCACGCCCTCGGCGATGCGCTCCTGCTGCCGCCGCTCGCGCCGATCCGCTTCCGCCGCGCCCGCCGCTACCGAGATGCCCAGCACCGCCGCCAGCACCGCTAACGAAATCCTCTTCATCGCGTCTCCCCCAGGCCACGTTCCACGTGAAACGTCGCTCGGCCCGTCCGGTTAACTATGCAAAACAAGAGGGCCGGCGCCGCAAGGCACCGGCCCTACCGAAAGCTACCGAAAGCTGGGGCCGGAACGCACACCAAACGTTCCGCGCCGGGAAAAACAGACCGCCGCCGGATACGGCGGCGGCTACGCCTTGCCGGTCTCCACCTTGGGAACGGGGGCGGCGAGCCCGCCGAGCGCGTCGAGGATCTTCGACTTCTCCTTCACCTCGGGACGCTTGGCCTCGGGCATCTTCGCGGGCGTGGCCGGCCTGGGCTTCAGCGGCTGCCCGGCCAGGAGCGCCTCCACGTCTGCGCCGTCCAGCGTCTCCCACTCCAGCAACGCGTCCGCGATGCGGTCCAGCGCGCTCTTGTTCTCCACCAGGAGGTTCTTCGCTCGCTGGTACTGCGTAGTGACGATCTGCCGCACCTCGTCGTCGATGTCGATGGCCGTCTTCTCGGAAAAGTTGCGGGCGCGGTGCCCGAGCTCGCGGCCGAGGAAGACCTCCTGCTGGTCCTCGCCGAACGCCAGCGGCCCGAGCTTCTCGCTCATGCCCCACTCGCACACCATGCTGCGCGCGAACTGGGTGGCGTGGTCGATGTCGCTCTTGGCGCCGCTGGTGATCTCGTTGAACTGGAGCTCCTCGGCGATCCGCCCGCCCATCGCCATCGCGATGTGGTCGAGCACCGCCTGGCGGTTCCAGTTCAGGCGGTCCTCCTTGGGCAGCATCTGCGTCAGCCCCAGCGCGGGACCGCGCGGGATGATCGTCACCTTGTGCACCGGGTCGCACTGCGGGGCGAGCCGCGCGACCAGCGCATGGCCGGCCTCGTGCCAGGCGGTGATCTTCTTGTCCTTCTCGCTGATGATCATGCTCCGGCGCTCGGAGCCCATCATCACCTTGTCCTTGGCGAACTCGAAGTCGCCGTTGTCGAGGCGCTCCTTGTTCTTGCGCGCGGCGAGGAGCGCCGCCTCATTGACCAGATTTTCCAGGTCCGCTCCGGAGAAGCCCGGCGTCCCGCGCGCGATCGAGTCGAGATCGACCTCCGGGGAGAGCGGCGTCTTCTTGGTGTGGACCTTGAGGATGCCCTCGCGGCCCTTCACGTCGGGGCGCGGCACCACGATGCGCCGGTCGAACCGGCCCGGCCGCAAGAGCGCCGGATCGAGAACGTCGGGCCGGTTGGTCGCGGCGATGAGGATCACGCCCTCGTTGGACTCGAAGCCGTCCATCTCGACGAGCAGCTGGTTGAGCGTCTGCTCCCGCTCGTCGTGGCCGCCGCCCAGCCCCGCCCCGCGGTGCCGGCCGACGGCGTCGATCTCGTCGATGAAGATAATGCAGGGCGCGTGCTTCTTGCCCTGCTCGAAGAGGTCGCGCACGCGGCTGGCTCCCACGCCGACGAACATCTCGACGAAGTCGGAGCCCGAGATGCTGAAGAACGGCACCCCCGCCTCGCCGGCGATGGCGCGCGCCAGGAGCGTCTTGCCGGTCCCCGGGGAGCCCATCAGGAGGACGCCCTTGGGGATGCGGCCGCCCAGCTTGGTGAACTTCTTCGGGTCCTTGAGGAACTGGATGATCTCCTCCAGCTCGTCCTTGGCCTCGTCGATCCCGGCCACGTCGGCGAAGGTGACCTTGTTGTGGTTCTCGCTGAGGAGCTTGGCCTTCGACTTGCCGAAGCTCATCGCCTTGCCGCCGCCCGCCTGCAGCTGCCGCATGAGGAAGATGAAGAGCACGCAGATGATGCCCAGCGGCATCCAGGAGACGAGGAACTGCGCCCACAGCGACTGCGAGTCCTCCTTCTCGAACGAGAGGCTCACGCCCCTCTGGCGCATCTTGTCGAGCAGCTGGGTATCGAGCGGCGAGACGGTGCGGAAGTCCTGCCGGTTCTTCAGCTTGCCCTGCAGCGTGTTCCCCTTGACCGTCACCTCGGCGATCTCGCCGCGCTCGACGGCCGCGTAGAACTCGCTCGCCCGCATCTCGGTCGGCTCGGCGCCGCGCTGGCGCGAGAAGATCGAGTAGAAGGAGAAGAACAGGAGGATGAGGACCGCCCAGAGAAAGAACGTCTTGTACGACTGTCTCACCTAGGGCTCCTCCCTGTGGCCTGTCGGGACGGGATGGTAGCAAAAGCGGGGACGCTTCGCCGCTTGCCGGGGAACGCCTAGCGCAAGGCATCCATTTCCGGTCCGAATTCGAACCGCACCGCGTCGTCCGGCGGCGCCGCGCAGGCGCGCCCCGGCGGCAGTCCCTCGACCCAGAAGACGAGGCCGGTGGCGTCGGCCAGCAGGGGGATGCGGTCCCGGCGCGAAGCGGGGGTGCCCGCGGCCTGCCAGACGTCGCCCAGCTTCTTGTCGGGTCCACCCGCGACCCGGAAACGGTCGCCGGGGAGGCGCCTGCGCACCGTCCAGGGAAACGGTGCCAGGAGCAGGTCCACCCGTTGCGCACCCGAACCCACATGCAGCGCGCGGCCTGCCCAGGCGTAGACGCCGGGACCGGGCACCTGCACGTCCACGGGCACCGGGAGCGGTGGAGCGTGCGCCTCGAAGCGCAGCACGCCGCGTTCGATCAGCGCGCTCCCGCCGGGCAGATCGAGCCGCCCCTCCCTGCGCTCGACGAGGAAACGCGCCAGCCGCTCGAGGTGGGTCCGTTCCGGCCGCGCGGCGCCCTGGGCAGCCAGCAGCAGCGCGCGCCGGAGCAGCGCCGGGTGCACCTGGGCGAGCCGGCCGGCGGAGAAGCCGTCCCCGGTGACAGCCGCGGCGAGGGCCGTCTTCGCCTGCGCATCGAGCAGCGCGTCCTCCTCGGCCGCGACGCGGGCCGCTCCGGCGAGCGCCTCCTCGAGCCGAGGATTCAGCGCGGACCGAAGCTGCGGCATCAGCTCGCGCAGGCGCGCCCGCGCGCGCCGTGGGTCGACGTTGTGCGCATCCTGGACGGTCGGAAGTCCGCTCGCCCGGCAGTACGCCTCGGTCGCTTCCCGCGCCACGTCCAGGAGCGGGCGCACCAGCAGGATCGCCTCCGTCAGGGGGCGGCTGCGCCGCACGCCGGCCATCGCGCCCGCGCCCCCGCCGCGAGCGAGGCGCAGCAGCACGGTCTCGGCCTGGTCGCGCCGCGTGTGCGCGGTCGCGACGCGGTCCGCGCCGGCTTGCGCGCCGAGCTGGGCGAGCGCGGTGTAGCGCGCCTGTCGCGCCGCGCCCTCCAGCCCGAGCGGCCGGACGTCGAGCGATTCGAGCCGGCGCAAGTGGAAGGCCAGGCCCAGCCGCCGAGCGATCTCGCGAACGTGCTCCGCGTCGCGGGCGGATTCGGGGCGGAGCCCGTGATCCACGTGGCCGAGGGCGAGCCGGATTGCGAGCGCCGGCGCGCAGCGCGCCAGCGCACCGGCGAGCGCCACGGAATCGGGCCCGCCCGAACAGGCGACGAGCACCGACGCGCCGGGTGGCAGAAGGTCGGCGGCGGCCAGCACCGCCAGTTCCACGGGGTCGCCGGGCATCTCCTGCGATTCTACCGGACGCGAACGCAGGGGCGGGGTGTCCGGGAGCTGTCGCGCCGCGCGCCCGCTCCCCCTGCCCGCGGCGCTTGCCCGCCCGCCCGGCGCGATGCCGGATGCGGCGACAACTGGCGCCGGTTATGCTCCTGATCGCTGCATTTTCAGGGGTTTGTCAGTGTGCCCTTGCGCCGCGCTTGTTTCAAACCCAACTTCTGCGGCGAGAGAGAGGGCACCGGATCGGCGGCGGGGAACAACGGGCGCGGACAGCGGGTTCTGGACGGTGATCCGGCCGGCAAGGCCGGGACGGTTTGAGAGGCAGTGGGCTTGGGGGTCCCCCCCTCCCCCTCCGAGCCCATCGGGGCTGGCCAGGCGAGAGCCTGGTCAGCCTTTTTTTTTGGGGGCGGCCAGTCATTTCGCTGACGGTTTTGTCAGCGGATTGACTGATCGTTCAGCACGAGAACACGACGTTCAGGAACGTGGTGCGCCGCCCGCGCAGGATGGCCAGGCAGCAGCGCAGATAGGTGCCAGCCCCGAACTCGCGCACGATGGTCGCGCTGTGCTTCAGCACGTCCTTCGTGGTGATGAGTCCGCTGATCGACATGGCCACCTCTCGTGGGTCCTTCGTTGCGAACGGCGTGCCACGTGAAGGGTGCGCGGCCACGCACTGCAGTCGACAGGGGGGAACGCGCGAGAACGGCGCGGACCGGCGCAAGCACGCGAGAGGACGGGTGGGGCCGCGCCGGACCTCGCCGCACCTTTCGGCAGGTCCCGTGGGACACGCAGGAAGGATTTACAGGCCTGCGCCCGCCCGCTACGCGTAGGACCTACAAGGCGGATCCTTGACCCCGCTGTCGTCCAAGTCTAGACAGGGTGATGGCACGTGGGCACACGCCGCATCAAGCGGCGGCGCTGGCACCCGGAGGGTGTTGATGGCGGGCACTGACAAGCGAAAGCAAAGCCTCTACTTCCCCGAGGACATGCTGCGCGAAATCCAGGAGGAGGCGAACCGGCAGGATCGTTCGCTCTCGTGGATCGTGCAGCAGGCGTGGAAGATCGCGCGCAACGAGATCATGCGCTTCCCCTCGGTGAACGACGTCATCGGCGCCGAGGGCCGCACACCGGGCGAGGAGCGCGAATAGCATGTCGGCCAACGACGCGCGCAAGCAGAGCTTGTACTTCCCCGAGGACATGCTCAACGAGATCCAGCAGCAGGCCCAGCGGCTGGATCGCTCCCTCAGCTGGGTCGTGCAACAGGCCTGGAAGATCTCCAAGTCCGAGCTGCGCAAGATCCCGTCGCCGAACGACATGCTCGACGACGATCCCGGGGCGCAGCGCGGCTGACAGCGCAGGCCCGCGCGCACTCCAACGGGTCCGGGACGCCCTCAGGCTTCCCTGGACCCGTTTTGTTTTGCACGGCGCTGGCGGGCTGGTATGCGGGGCGGGGCGAAGCGGAGGGCGGCCCTGCGATCACGACGGAGGCGGCGTGCTCGACGGTCACCACCGGCTGGCGGCGGTCCTGCCGCCCGTTCGCCATCCAGAGAGTCAGCGCGACGGCGGCGAGGACCGCGCACCCGGTCGCGATCCAGATGGAACGGATGGACGAGGGGGCTCTCCCACTCCGGTGAAGCGCAGGCCGGGAGGGGGCTCTTCGAGGGCGTCCTCCGGCGGCGGCGGCGGCACGGCGAGCGAGCCTTCCTGCGGAGTCGTCGAGACGGCGGGCAGCGCATCGCCGGGCGTGCTCGGCGAAACTTGCGGCGCCGGAGGCGTCCGGGCCGCGACGGGGCGCAGCGCATCGGGCGTGGCCGGGGGAAGAGGCAAATAGTGGTAATTTGTGGAGCAAGTATGTCGATGCGCGACAAGGTCGAGGAGCTGCGCCGCCGCAGGGCGGAAGCGCTGCGGATGGGCGGCGAGGAGCGGCTGCGCCGCCAGCGCGAGCGAGGCAAGCTGGACGCGCGCGCCCGGCTGGAGCTGCTGCTGGATCCGGGCAGCTTCGTGGAGATCGGCCTCTTGGCCACCCACCTCGGCCAGCTGCCCGAAGAGGCGCAACGGCCCTCCCCCGCCGACGGCGTGGTGTGCGGGACGGGGCTCATCGACGGCCGGCCCTGCTGCGTCGCCTCCTACGACTTCACCGTACTCGGCGGGAGCATCGGGCCGGTCGGCGAGCGGAAGGTCGCGCGCCTGCGCGAGCTGGCCTTGCGCGAGCGCATCCCGATGGTCTGGCTGGTCGACTCCGCCGGCGCGCGCCTGTCGGCCGACGCGGACGAGGCGGCGATCGTCAGCTCGTTCGCGGACACGGGCTATCTGTTCCGCGAGCAGGTGGTGCTCTCCGGAGTGGTGCCGCAGGTCGCCGCGATGGTGGGACCCGGCGCGGCGGGGACGGCGTACATCCCCGGTCTGGCGGACTTCGTGCCGATGGTGAAGGGCACCTCGTCGATGGCCATCGGCGGGCCCTACCTGGTCAAGAGCGTGGTGGGCGAGGACGTCACCGAGGAGCAGCTCGGCGGGAGCAAGGTGCACACGGAGATCTCGGGGTGCGCCGACCTGGAGGTCGCGGACGACGCCGCCTGCCTCGCGGCCGTGCGCGAGTACCTGTCCTTCTTTCCGCTCCGCTGCGGGGAAAAGCCGCCGCGCCGCCCCAGCTCCGACCCGGTGGACCGCCGCGACGAGGCCCTCCTCGACGCCGTTCCGGACAACCCGCGCCAGGCATACGACGTCCGGAAGATCGTCGCCGCGGTGGTGGACGAGGGGCGCTCCCTGGAGATCAAGCCGCGCTGGGCGCGCAACATCGTGACCGCGCTGGCGCGCATCGACGGCCGCAGCGTCGGGATCGTGGCGAACAACCCGATGCACCTCGGGGGCGTGCTCGACGTGAATGCGGCCGACAAGGCGGCGCGCTTCGTGAACCTCTGTGACGCCTTCGAGATCCCGCTGGTGTTCCTGCAGGACGTCCCGGGATTTTTGGTCGGGACGAAGGTCGAGAAGGAGGGGATCATCCGGCACGGCGCGAAGATGCTCTACGCGGTCGCCTCGGCGACGGTGCCGAAGTTGACCGTGGTGCTCCGCAAGGCCTACGGCGCCGGCTACTACGTGATGAACGGGCGCGCCTACGAGCCCGATGCGCTGCTGGCCTGGCCCGGCACGGAGATCAGCGTGATGGGCGCGGAGGGGATGGTGGCGATCGCGGCCAACAAGCTGCTCGCGCAGGCCGAGGATCCCGAGGCGCTGAAGAAGGAGCTGGCCGACCGGATCCGGCCGAAGATCGACATCTACCGGGTCGCGGCCCTGGGCTACGTCGACGACGTGATCGACCCCCGCGACACCCGCCCCCTCCTCGCCCACTACTTGCGCATCACCGAAGGCAAACGAGTCGAACGCCCCTACCGCAAACGCGAAATCTCGCCTGTGTAAGGGCCAAACCGATTTCACCACGGAGAACACGGAGCTCACGGAGAATGCGATCGAAAAACTCCGTGTGCTCCGTGCCCTCCGTGGTGTGATTGTCTTGTCCTAGCGCGTCGCGGTAGCGGCTGGACGTTCCGGTACACCGAGATGGGAGAGGGTGAAGGCGTATTCGTCGGCGGTCTTCTCGATGGTGGCCTTCACCAGATCGGCGCCGCCGTGGCCGGAATGCTTCTCGATGCGGAGCAGGACCGGGCCGCCGGTGGAAGAGTGTTGCAGGGCGGCGGCGAACTTCCGCGCGTGCATCGGGTCGACCCGGTCGTCCGCGTCCGCCGAGAGCACCAGGGTGGCCGGGTACTTCACCCCTTCGCGCACCTGCTGGAGCGGGGAGTACGCCGCGAGGTAGTTGAACTGCTCGGGGTCATCCGCGGTGCCGTACTCGGGGATCCACGTCTTCCCCGATCCGTAGAGGTGGTAGCGGAGCATGTCGATCAACGGCACGTGGCAGAGCACCACGGCGAACAGGTCCGGCCGCTGGGTCTCCGCCGCCCCCACCAGAAGCCCGCCATTCGACCCGCCGCGGATGGCCAGCTGCGACGGACGGGTGAAGCCTTGCTTGACCAGCTCCTCCGCGGCCGCGACGAAGTCGTCGAACACGTGCTGCTTGTTCTGCAGCATCCCCGCGCGGTGCCAGTCCTCGCCGTACTCGCTGCCGCCGCGCAGGATCGCCTCGGCGTACACGCCGCCCCGTTCCAGCCAGGGATAGATGGTCCCCTTGAAGGCCGGCGTGATCGCGACGTTGAAGCCGCCGTACGCGTACAGCAGGGCCGGCGCCTTGCCGTCTCGCGGGGCGCCCTTGCGGTGCACGACGAAGAGAGGCACTCGCGTTCCGTCCTTGCTGGTGGCGAAGATCTGCTCGGTCTCGTAGAGCGAAGGATCGACGGGCAGCTTCACGCGCGAGTAGAGGCCGGCGCCGCCGCGCGCCACCGAGGTGCGGAAGATCTCCGGCGGGTGCGTGTACGACTTGAACTCGAAGTACGCCTCGTCGTCGTCCTCGCGTCCGACCAGGTTGCTGGCGGTGCCCACGTCGGGCAGCGGCAGCTCGCGCAAGAGCTTGCCGTCGAGGCCGTGTACCTCGAGGTGGGTCACGGCGTCCTTCAGGTACACCAGCGCCAGCTTCCCGCCCACCAGCCGCGTGTTGTCGAGCGTCGCGTCCTTGCGCTCCGGCACGATCTCCTTCCACGCATCGCGCGCTGGATGCTCCGGATCCACCGCGAAGATGCGCGAGTGCGGCGCTCCCTCGTTGGTCGAGACGTAGAAGCGGCCGCGGAACACGTCGACCTCGTACAGGGCGTCGTTGCCGGCGGCGAGAGGCGTCCAGGGGGCATCGGCCTTGCGCGTATCGCGGAAGTAGGCGTCGTTGCGCCCCCAGCCGTGGGCGACCGTGCGCACCAGCCAGCGCCCATCCTTCGACAGCTGCACGCTCTGGAAGGTGGTCGGGTCGCCCAGCTTGTCGACGACGACGCGGTCCTTGCGGGGATCCTCGCCGACGCGGTGGAACTTGATCGTCTGCCAGCCCGGGCGCTCGGCGACGGGGATGCTCAGGTCCACCGGCAGCCAAGTGTAGTAGAAGCCGTCGCCCTTCGGCGTCCATGAGGCGGCGGCGTACTTCGCTCCCTCGATGACGTCGATCTCGGAGCGCTTCCCGCTCGCCACGTCGAGCAGGTAGAGGACCGCTTCGTCGGAGTTGTTGTGCCGCACCGTGTACGCGACCGTCTTGCCGTCCCACGACGGCCACCAGCCGCCCAGCGCGTCGCTGCCGTCTTGAGTCCAGCCGTTCGGATCGAGGAGGACCCGCTCGCGCCCCCCGCTGCCCTCCTTGACGAAGACGACCGCCTTCTCCTTGGTCGCGAACTGACGGGCGTAGAAATAGCGGTGGCCCCGGTGCCTCGGCGCGCCGAGGACGTCCACGTAGAGCAGCTCGGAGAGACGGCGAGCGATCGCGTCCCGACCCGGCAGGCCGCGCAGATGTGCGCGGGCCAGGTTGTCCTGCGCCTGCATCCAGGACTGCACTTCGGGAGACTTCTCGTCCTCGAGCCAGCGGTACGGATCCGGGAGACGCGCGCCGTGGACCGCCTCGGCGGCGTCGGCGCGGCGAGTGGGCGGGTACTGCAAGCGCGGGCCGCCCGAGACCGGCTGCACCGGCACGACCGCGGGCGCGACCTGGGGTGTGGCGGCTTCGCGCGGCGGGGACGCCGACGCAGGCTGGGACGGCTGGCGGGAGGCGACCGGCCGCTCGGAGGCGCAGCCGAGAGCGAACGCAAGAAGGAGCAGGCGCATGGCCGCCCAGTGTCTCAGGCCCGGGGCCGCAGTCGCAACAGCTCGCGCGCCTGCTTGGGCGACGCCACCGCGCGGCCGGCGGCGCGGGCCATCTCTGCCAGCCGCGCCACCAGCTCGTAGGAGCCTTTCGCCAGCACTCCTTTGGACAGGTAGACGTTGTCCTCGAGCCCGCAGCGCGCGTGCCCGCCCAGGCGCAAGGACAGCTCCGCCATCGGGAGCTGGTGCCGGCCGATGCCCGCCACGCTGAAGCTGGACCCCTGCGGGAGCTTGCCGAGCAGGAATTTGAGATTTTCCTCCGAGGCGCCCAGTCCGCCCCGCACGCCGAGGACGAAGTCGAAATGGGCGGGCAGCTCGATGACGCCTTCCTTCGCGAGCGCGAGGCAGCTCTCGAGGTGGCCCGCGTCGTAGCACTCCAGCTCCGGGACGATGCCCCGCTCGCGCATGCGCCGGGCGAACTCGCGCACCATCGGGAAGGGGTTCAAGAACACGTCGTCGCCGAAGTTGAGCGACCCCGCGTTCAGCGTGGCCATCTCCGGGTTGCACTCGAGCGGCTGCGCGCGCTCGTCGGCGCTCATGCCCACCGCCCCGCCCGTGGTGGTCTGGACGATCACGTCGCAGCGGGCGCGGATGGCCCGGATGGCCTTCTCGAACAGCGCCCGGTCCTGCGTCGGCGTCCCGTCGTCCTTGCGCACGTGCAGGTGGATGATCGAGGCGCCGGCGTCCGCGCAGCGCGCGGCCTCGGCGGCGAGCTCTTCGGCGGTGATGGGCAGGTAGGGCGTCTGCTCGCGGGTGGTCTCCGCGCCGCAGATCGCCGCCGTCAGGATGGCGGGCGGGGCCGGCATGTGCCGGATCCTACCCCGCCCGCCGGATGTCTGCTCAACGGGTGAGCGAGGCGCCTTCCTTCACTTCCTTCACGGTACGGCCGACCTCGCCTTCCTCGTGCCGCTCGGCCAGGTCGCCCAGGCTGATCACGCCGACCTCCCCGACTCGTCGACGACGGGCAGGAAGCCGATGTCCTCCTCGGCCATCTTGCGGGCGACTTCCTGGATGCTGGCGTCCGCCCGGACGGTAATCACGTTTCCTTTGAGCAGTTCTTGCACGCGCATGGCGCCTCCGGTGGCTGGCTTTGAGTCTGCCGCGGAAGATGCGCACGCGCTCGGCGCGCGTCAGCGGCGAGGAGGCCGCTGCTTGGCGGCGGGGGTGACGCAGGTGCCCACGGCACGGCACACCACGACCGGCTGCGCGAGCACCTCCGCGGCCGAGTCCGACACGTCGGGACGCGGCGAGATCACCTTGCGCGCCTCGAACCGCATCTTCCGGCTGGTCTTCCCCGTGGAGACGATCTCGCCTTCCACCTCGACGAAGTCGCCCGCGTGCAGCGGGGCGAGGAACTCGACCGATTCGTAGGCGCGGAACAGCCCCTCGTCGCCGTCGAGCCGGACCAGGAGCTCAGTCGCCACGTCGCCGAACAGGCCGAGCACGCGCGCGCCGTCGACCAGCCCGCCGCCGTAATGCGCGTCGTGCGCCGAGAGGCGCAGCCGGAGCACCGTCTTGAGTCGCACGCCGCTCATGGCTTCGTCGCCCCCTGGATGGTCGCGTCCGGCGTGCCGTGCGCGGTGGGCTGCGGCGGCGGGGCCCGCCCCTGTCGCTCGAGTAGACGATAATAGATGTAATTGGCGACGTCGCTGGGCTTGGTCCCCGGGCCGAATCCGGCGTCGAACCCCAGCTCCAGCGCGGTCTTGTGGTCGACGCGCGGACCGCCGAAGATCCAGATGGTCTTCTCGAAGATCTTCGCCTCCCGGGCCGCCTCGACCAGCGCGCGCGCGTCCTCCTTGTGCGCGTCACGCTGGGTGACGACCTTGGAGACCAGCACCGCGTCGGCCTGCACCTCCTGCGCCTTCTGCACCAGCGCGCGGGGCTCCACCTGGGACCCGAGGTTGATGGCGCGGAACATGCGGTAGCGCTCCAGGCCGTAGTCGCCGGCGTAGCCCTTCATGTTCATGATGGCGTCGATCCCCGTGGTGTGCGAGTCGGTGCCGATGCAGGCGCCGACCACCACGATCTTGCGGCCGAAGTCCCGCTCGATCACGTCGTTCAGCTCGTCGAACGGGTGCTTGCGGTGCTCGACGACCGGCACCTGGATCGAGCCGTAGTCGAGCTGCAGGTGGGTCCGTCCGTACACGACGAAGAAGCTGTAGTCGTCGCCGGCCTTTTCCATCGAGGCGACGAGCACGTGGGAGAGGCCGAGCTTCTTCGCCACCTGGGCCGCCGCCTCCTTCGCCTTCTCCGAGACGGGCACCGGCAGCACGAACGAGAGCTGGACGACCCCGTCGTCCTTGCGATCGCCGTACGGCCGGATGAGCTGCTTCTCGCTCACGCCCGGCCCTCGAGGATTTCCAGGAAGGGGTTGAAGTAGTCGGGGGCGCGCTCGAACACGCCGTCGAGGCCCTTCCCTCCGGTCTCCGTCCGCGCCGTGTCCCCGAACCGCGCCTTGCCGATGGCCGCCATCATGCCGTCCTTCGCCACCTCCTCGAGCAGCGCGACCGCCTTGTCGAACACCTCGCGCTGACGCCGCGCCACGATGCCGTCGGGCTTGAAGGCGATCTCGTCGCCCAGGTGGCGCGCGGCCCGGTAGACGTACGCGGCGGACTTGAGGGCGACGTAGCGGTCCATCAGGAAGGGATTGTGCATTGCCTCGGTCATCATTCCGAGGAGCTGGATCCCCTGTCGGGTGGTGATCGCCACCAGGTCGGCCATGACGTCGTAGGCGTGGCTGAAGAAGATGTCGCCTTCCTTGTGCTTGGTGGGCGGCATGTACTTGATCGGGCTGCTCGGGAACAGCTCGCGCACCATCATCGCCATGGCGAGCTCGCGCAGGAGTGTGTCCTCCCGGGCCGGATCGATCTCGAAGGAGTGCCCGAACCCGATCAGCTCGTCGGGCATGCCGGCGAGGTGCGCGAAGGTCTCGTTGACGAGCTGGGAGGCGATCACCGTGTGGGCCGCCTCGTCCGCGTCGGCGGTGGTGATGTAGTTGTCCTCGCCGGTGTTGATGATGATCTCCGCGAAGGCGCAGATCCGGCGGGAGAAGTACTGGTCGCAGAAGGTCCGCTGCATGTTGATGTCGCGGAACAGGATCCCGTACATGGCGTCGTTGAGCAGCATGTCGAGGCGCTCGGCCGCCGCCATGTAGGCGATCTCCGGCATGCAGAGGCCGCTGGAGTAGTTGGTGAGGTGGACGTAGCGGCTCGACCTTCGCGAGACCTCGTCCAGCGCCTCGCGCATGATGCGGAAGTTCTCCTGCGTGGCGTACGTGCCGCCGTAGCCTTCGGTGGTGGCGCCGTGCGGGACGTAGTCGAGCAGCGACTGGGCGGTGCTGCGGATCACGGCGATGACGTCGGCGCCCTGCTGCGCGGCCGCCCGCGCCTGCTCCACGTCGTCGTGGATGTTGCCCGTGGCCACGATCACGTACTTCCAGGGAGCGCCAGGGAAGCTGCCCACCTGGAGGCTTCGCTTCAGCTCCTTGCGCTTCTCGACCTTCTCGCGCAGGTCGCGCGCGGCCGCGCGGGCGTCGGCGCGCAGTGTCTCGCGCAGCTCGGCGTCCTCGGCCGGCGTGAGCGGCGGCAGCTTCTCGGGGTGCGCGGCGACGCGCTCCACCGCCTGCAGCGGATCCCGGCCGGGGCTCGCTTTGAGCGCGCGACCCAGCCAATAGGCCGCGCCTTTGTGCAGCACTTTCGCGTCGCGGAGCTTGTCCACCAGGAGATTCGCGAGCGGCGCTCCACGCGCGCCCGCGCCGCCGACGCCGAGGAGCCGCAGCACGGTGCGCTCGATGGCCACGGTGCTGTGCCGGTCGATGAAGGCCTGCACGCCGCGCGCCGCCTGCTGCGCCAGCTCGCGCGCGCGCACCACCTTCCCCGGCTCGACGAAGAGCTGCGCCAAGTCTCCTCCGGAAAGAGGGCAGCAACTACCCTACCCGCTCGGCGCGGGCAAGGCACGGAACCGGCGCCGCGCTCACGGAACGCTGACCGTGCCGTTGGCGAAGGTGATCAGGTCGGCTGCGGCCGGCGCGCCCGAGATGGGCGGCACGTTGGTGGTGGAGATCTGGCTCAGCGCGCTGCTCCGCGGCGTGGTGCGCACCAGCTGGCTGGGCGGCAGCGCGGTGCCGTTCTTCAGCCTCGCATACATCAGGTCCAGGCTCTGGATCACGTACGGGTGGAGCGGCACGTAGCGGGTCGACAGGGAGACGAACGGCAGGAAGGCGTCGAAGTGCTGCGCGTTCTCCACCTCGTAATAGACGGTCGGGCTGCCGTCCCCGTCCGCCATCTTGTTCGCCCCGAAGTACGCGCGCGAAGCGTGGTTCACCGGCACCAGGGCGTCCGCGCGGCCCTGCACCAGGATGGTGGGGATGCCGCGGAGCCTCGCGGTCCGCAGCACCTGCTGGACGCCCGCCTTGACCGCGTTCGACCGATCGAGCGCGGCGCCGGTCAGCAGCGCGCCCGCGGCATCGGTTCCCGTCGCCAGGCTGCGCAGGCAGACGACGCCGTCGGCGTTGTAGTCGTTCCCGGCCTGGCCTTGGGAGATCTGGTCGCGGTGCGGACCGCCCTGGGAGTTGTCGTTGATGAGCTGGAGGGTCGACATGGGCGGGACGCCGGTCCCGTCGGCGAAGATCTGCGCCAGCGAGCTCTGGTTCCCCACCGTCGCAGAGACGGCCTGCGGCACGCCGGAGCCGTCCACCATCGCGAAGCTGTACCCGCACAGGTCGTCCTTGACGCTCGCCCGCGCGTAGGCGTTCGCGTACGTGACCGCGACCGCGGGAGTCGCGTACGAGGAGAAGTGCGACAGGTGCAGCAGGTTCGACTGCGGCTCCCAGCCGTACTGATTGAGCCTCGCCACCGCCTCGTCCCCGAGGGTCGTCGTGTCGCCCGTATTCGTTGTGAGCAACCCCTTGTCTCTGAGCGAGAGGCAGCGATCGACTACGGCCGTCGCATCGAAGGCGGGACCCAGCGTGAGGGCGGTGATCCCCGAATACGCCGAGGCCTGGGTGGCGCACGCCTGGTAGAGGTTCGCGTACGTCATGTAGTCGAAGAGCGACTTGCCCGCCGCCGCCACGGTGGCGCCGCCGCGCTGGATCGTCGCGGTCGAGGCGACCTGCACCTGGGGCTCGCCCGCCACCACTCCGCTGATCAGGCCCTGCGTGTCCTGCTCCGCCGCGGCCAGGGCGGCGCCGCCGCCGTTCGAGACGCTGGCGGCGATCACGATGGTCCGGCCCGGATGGATCGTCCGCATCGTGCCGCTCGAGGTGTGGTCGCCGAACTTCTCGTTGAGGACGTAGAAGGCGAACTCGACGGCGTGCAGGGTGTACCTGCCCCAGTCCTTCTCCGGGTTCTGCTGCGAGTGCGCGTGCTTCACGGCGAACCGGTTGGGGAGCTGGGCGTTGAACGCTGCGCGGTCGGCGTCGCTCAGGCTGGCGGTGAAGCTGGACGAGGCGCCCGCGACCACCGCGTCGGCGCGAGTCCCGTCGATCAGGTTCACCGTGTTGCCGGCCAGGTCGTGAACCCCCATCCCGCTGCCCTTGTCGGTGTACGCGACCGCGCAGCCGTGCTTGAGCCCCCATTCGCCCGCCGTGGCGATCGCCCCGTAGACGCCCCGCGAGCCGGACGAGGTGCCGGTGACGATGCACGGGTTGGTCACGTCGAAGCTGGCCGGCACCTGCACCATCAGGGTGGCGTTCACCCGCCCGGTGCCGTAATCGTCGTAGGCGAGCGTCTCGTCGCCGGCGATCTTCCCTTCGCCGAGCGTGTTGCCCCCCTGGGTGTCGATGTTGGGCCCGTAGAGCACGCCGTAGCCGCCGGTCGTGGTGGTGTCCACCAGCGCTTGGTAGTTCCGGAAGATGGCGAGCCCGCGCAGCTCCGCGGCGGTCGGGCTCGCGGGATTGGCGAAGCCGGGAGCCGTGGCAAGGAAGCCGAGCCCCGATTTGCCCAGTCCGCCGGTCAGCAGGTCGTCCGTGTTTCCGTCGTAGGTGGTCGTCACGATGGCGCCGTTCACGAACGGCGGGCGCGTGTTCAGGTCGTTGTTGGAGCGGCACGCGGCGAACGCCAGGACGAGGAGCGACAGCGACAGCATTCTTACGGACATCTCCGGACGATTTCCCGACGCGGACACGGCCGCAAGGAGGGCGATGTGGGAGGCCGGCACACGCGCACGCTGCGGTACAATCGCGGCATGCGCAGCCTGGCCCCACTCGCCGTCGCGTGCCTCCTCGCCGCCGCGCTCGGCGCGGGCGCGGTCTGGCACTTCACCCATCGCGAGCCGCCGCTGCCCGATGCGCCGGCCCTGGTGGTGAAGGTTCGCGAGGTGGCGCGCCTGCAGGCGCTGGACGTCTCTCTCTACAAGAAGGTCGTCTTCGCACCCGACCCGCGCGACACCGGATCCGTCTGGGGCGATCTACTGCAGTGGGCGAGCTGGACGCTGCGGCCGCCGCGCGGCAAGGCCATCGTCTTCGCGGAAGCGCACCTGGCGGTCGACCTGGCGAAGCTCGACGCGTCCTCCCTGCGCGTCAGCGGGCGCCGGGTCGAGGTGGTGCTGCCCCCCGTGCAGGTGCAGGTGGAGCTGAAGCCCGCCGAGACGGAGGTCATCGGCTCGAACCTCGACTCGAAGGAGACGGCGCAGCTGTTCGAGCTGGCGCGCACCGCGTTCGGGCGGGAGGTCGAAGGCGACGAGAAGCTCAAGGCGCGCGCGTCCCGCGGGTGATGCCGCTCAAGCGACCCAGGCTGCTTCGGTTCGGGCGTTGCTATGGCAGGTAACGCGCCAGCACGAAATTCCGGGCGCGAAAGACGTCTGGTACTGGGGCGCGAGCGGCCGCTTCCAACTCGCGGCCCAGGGCAGCTACCGCATCGCCGAGAATATCGAGCTCGGGCTGAGGGCCGGCGTGCCGCTCAGCGAGCGGCTAAACAGCCCGCAGGTCCCGGCCTTCGTCGTGGTCGCCGCCGCCTATCGCCTCTGAGCCGTGTGCCCCGATTCTATTCCCTTCGCATGAGCACTCGCTCGAGCGAACCAGGAGCGGAACGGGGGTAAGCGGTGACGGTGGCTCGCAGGTCTTCCAGGGTGAGCGTGTACTGACCGGGGGACGCCACTTCACGCCGGATGACGCCCGCCGAATCCGTTGGGTAGGGGCCGGACTCCAACCCGGATTCGTCGTTTCTCAGCCTGTATTCCAGGCCACCCAGAGGCCCGCGCTCGTCGACCAACTCGGCCCAGATGACGCCCCCTTGTGGAGATTCGCGCCGCATCTGCACCGTCACCGGCGACGCGGGGGCGGAGCGCGCGGGACGAGAAGCGACCACTCCGGACAGCTGGCCCACGGAGTGCTCGACGACGACCGTGTAGTCGTCGAGAGCGACGACGTCCTGCCTGAGGACACCGGAGG
>WNGG01006458.1_pt1 | contig 23612 bp, 19 predicted proteins | sample 5400661 | NCBI WGS metagenome assembly WNGG01 (sample SAMN13153372, study PRJNA577476) | soil metagenome | isolation source: 100 cm soil or saprolite under Garry oak tree replicate 1 | place: USA:California | collected 2016-06-15
GTCGTTCCCCAGTGCCCAAGTCCCTGCTCCTGGCCGACGACTCGGTCACCATCCAGAAGGCCGTGGAGATGACCTTCAGGGCGGAGGACGTGACCCTGACCGTCGTCTCGGACGGGAACGAGGCGCTCTCGCGCGCCCGGGAGGCAAAGCCGGACCTGATCCTCGCGGACGTGAGCATGCCCGGGCTGGGCGGCTACGAATTGTGCGAGAAAGTGCGCGCGGATGCGACCATGCGGCACATCCCGGTGCTGCTGCTCGGCGGCGGGACGCCGATCGATCCCGCCAAGGCGATCGCGGTGGGGGCGAACGGCCACATGCCCAAGCCGTTCGACTCGCAGAAGCTCATCGAGCAGGTGAAGCAGATCCTCGCGAATCCCAAGGCCGTTCCGGCCGCCGCGCCAAAGCCCTCCGCGCCTCCGCCAGCCCGGCCCGCCGCACCCCCGTCGCGCCCTCCGGCGCCTGGCGCGCCCGCCTCCAGGCCGCCTGCGCCAGCCGGCGCGCAGGGCAACACGCTGCAGATGGCGCGCCCGCCGACCGTGCCCGGGATGAGGCCCGCGGCGCCCGCATCGCGGCCCCCCGGAGCGCCCTCCGTGCCGCCGCGGCCCGGAGCCCCGGTGGCGCCCCGCCAGCCCCTCCCCCCGGGCGCGCGGCCCGCTGCGCCTGCGGCAGCGCGCCCGCCCGCGCCGGCAGGCTCCCGTCCGCCCCCGCCGGCCACGGGTCCCCGCCCGCCGACGGCCAGGGTGCCTCCCGCGATCTCCAGGCCCCCGCCGCCGCAGGCGAAATCTGCTCCGCCCGCGCCGCGCGAGTACACTGAGCGCATGGCCAAGCCGGCGACCGACGACGACATCCCGATGGAGGTCGACGACATCGTCGAGGAGGCGCCCGCATCCGCGCCCGCTCCTCTGCGGGCCGTGCCTCCGCCGCCGCCGCCCAAGCAGCCTGCGCTCTCCGTGGTACCGGGGGCCCGCGGCGCGGCGGCCGACGGAGGCGAGGCGCTGCTCCGGGAGGCCCTTTCCAAGGCGTCCCGCGAGGTGATCGAGAAGATCGCCTGGGAAGTCGTGCCCGAGCTCGCCGAGACGATCATCCGCGAGGAGCTCGAGCGCCTGATGAAGGAACGCGGCGCTTAAGGCCCCCGCCGCCGCCCCAGGGGCGGCGCTGCGCTTTTTCCAGAAACGGTGACTGCCGCGTGCGCTCGGTCACGCTTCCATCTGCGCGGGCATGTGGTATCTCCACGCCGCGCGAGACGTCGTGCGCGGAGGACCCTGTTCAGATGGCGGCGACGCAGACCGGGATCGGGGTGGGGCCCGAGCTGGACAGGCCCTACGAGCCGTCCCAGGTCGAGCCGCGCTGGGCGCGCGAATGGGAGGAGCGGGGGTACTTCCACGCCGCCGACGCGTCGGACAAGCCGCCGTACTGCATCGTTCTGCCGCCGCCGAACGTGACCGGGAGCCTGCACCTGGGACACGCGCTCACCGCCAGCATCGAGGACGCGCTCGTCCGGTGGAAGCGCATGAGCGGGTTCAACGTCCTGTGGCAGCCGGGGATCGACCACGCGGGCATCGCCACCCAGATGGTGGTCGAGCGCGAGCTGGTCCGCACCGAGCAGAAGTCGCGCCACGACCTGGGCCGCGCGGAGTTCGTCCGCCGCGTCTGGCAGTGGAAAGAACAGTACGGCAACCGGATCGCGGAGCAGCATCGCGCATTGGGCGCCTCGCTGGACTGGGAGCGCGAGCGCTTCACCATGGACGAGCATTCTTCGCGCGCGGTGCGCGAGGCGTTCGTGCGGCTGTACGACGAAGGGCTGCTCTACCGGTCGGAACGGCTCATCCACTGGTGCGTGAAGGACCGGACGGCTTTGAGCGATCTGGAGGTCGAGCACGAGGAGCACGCGCAGGCCGAGCTGTACAAGTTCGCCTATCCGCTCGCCGACGGGTCCGGGGAGATCGTGGTCGCCACCACGCGCCCGGAGACGATGCTGGGCGATACCGCCGTGGCCGTGCACCCGGACGACCAGCGCTACAAGGGAATGGTCGGAAAGCAGGTCAAGCACCCGCTGCTGGACCGGACCTTCCCGATCATCGCCGACGCCGAGCTGGTCGATCCGAAGTTCGGCACCGGAGCGGTGAAGGTCACTCCGGCGCATAGCTTCGAGGACTTCGAGGCCGGGAAGCGCAACCGGTTGCCGCTGATCAACATCCTCAACCCGGACGGCACGCTGAACGAGAACGCGGGGCGGTTCCAGGGACAGGACCGCATCGCGGTCCGGCCCGCGATCCAGGCGGGTCTTCGAGATTTGGGGCTCGAGCGCGGGAGCGAGACGCACCACATGTCGCTGGGGCGCTGCCAGCGCTGCGAGAGCGTGGTGGAGCCGTTGCTCAGCAAGCAGTGGTTCGTCAAGACCGGGCCGCTGGCCGCGCCGGTGATCGAGGCGGTGGAGGCGGGCCGGATCCGTTTCGTGCCGGAGCAGTGGAAGGCCGAGTTCTTCCGCTGGATGCGCAACATCCACGACTGGTGTGTCTCGCGGCAGCTGTGGTGGGGACACCAGATCCCCGCCTGGTACTGCGAGTACGGCCACGTGACGGTGGCGCGGGAGACGCCGCGCGAGTGCGAGACCTGCCACTCGGGCCGGCTGACGCAGGACCCGGACGTGCTCGACACCTGGTTCTCGTCCGGCCTGTGGCCGTTCTCCACCCTGGGATGGCCCGGCGACACCCCCGCGCTGCGCACCTTCTATCCGAACTCGGTGCTGGAGACCGGGTTCGACATCCTCTTCTTCTGGGTCGCCCGCATGGCCATGCTGGGCCTGCATTTCATGGGCGAGGTGCCGTTCCGCGTCGTGTTCCTGCACGCCATGGTGCGCGACAAGCACGGCGAGAAGATGTCCAAGACGCGCGGGAACGTGATCGACCCGCTGGACATCACCGCCAAGCACGGCGCCGACGCGCTCCGGTTCACGCTCGCCTCGATGGCGGGGCAGGGCCGCGACATCAAGCTCGACGAGAAGCGCATCGAGGGCTACCGCGCCTTCGCCAACAAGATCTGGAACGCGGCGCGCTTCGTGTTGCGCAGCGCGGACGGGTACGACCCGGACCATCCGGCGCCGCCGGCCAGCGTCTACGATCGCTGGATCCTCTCCCGGTTCCAGCGCTGCGCGGACGAGACCCGGCAGGCGCTGGAAGAGTTCCGGCTCAACGACGCGGCCAACGGCATCTACCGGTTCGTCTGGGGCGAGCTGTGCGACTGGGCCATCGAGCTGTCCAAGCCGGCGCTGTACGGCGACCGCACTCCCGCGGAGCGCGCCGGAGCGCAGTCGGCGCTGCTCCAGTCGCTCGAGGGCGCGCTGCGCCTCTTGCACCCGTTCATGCCGTTCGTGACCGAGGAAGTGTGGCAGCGCTTGCCCAAGCGCAGGGGCCACGCTCCTTCGATCATGATCGAGCGCTACCCGGCGCCGGACTCGCTCATCGACGCGCGGGCGGAAGCCGAGATGGACGCCCTGGTGCGCGCGATCGACGGCGCGCGCAGCGTCCGCGGCGAGGTGAACCTGCCGCCCAACCAGGCCGTGCCGCTGGTGCTCGCGCCGCGCGATGCGGCGGCGCACCGGCTGTTCGAGACGCATCGCCAGGCCTTCACCCGCCTGGCCAACGCGTCCGAGGTGCAGGTGCTGCCGCCGGGCGCGCCGAGGCCGCGCAAGGCCGCGGTGCACGTCGAGCCCGAGGTGGAGGTGCACCTCCCCCTCGCCGGCCTGATCGACTTCGCCGCCGAGAAGGCGCGCGTGGAGAAGGAGTTGCAGAAGCTGGAAGGGGAGCTCGCCGGCATCGCGAAACGCCTGGACAACCCGGGCTTCCTCGCGCGCGCGCCGGCCGAAGTGGTCGAGAAGGACCGCGCCCGCGCGGCAGAGCTGGAAGAGAAACGGGACAAGCTGACGCGCCATCTGGATCGCGTCACGAGAGCGGAGGATGGAATGAACGAGCAGAAGAGCGGGAGCAACGGCGGCGCGGGCGACGAGAAGCCCGAGCAGGGCCACCGCAGCATGGACCAGATGGGCACCCACGGCGGGCCCGGACATGGAGGCGGAGGCGACGGATCGCGGTCCGAAGGCGGGTCCTCGGAGAGCGGCCAGCCGGGCTCGTCGTCCGGGGCGCAGAAGGAGGGTTCCGGCGGCGAAGGCACGGCAGAGCAGGCGCTCTCGCGGGTGAAGAGCCTCGCCCGCGGGCTGATGGAGAAAGCCGCCGACGCGCTCGAGACCGGCATGCAGTCCGCCGAGGAGAAGCTCGGCGAGCTGGCGAAGGACGCGGTCAAGCTCCAGGAGAAGTTCGCCAAGCAGAGGGCTTCCAAGCCGGCCCGGGCGAAGCCTTCGCGCAAGGCCCGCGCCAAGGCGGGCGGGCGCGCCAAGGGGGCCCGGAAGGCGGCCGCCAAGGGTGCGCGGAAGACCGCCAAGGCCAGAGCGAAGAAGGGCGCCCGCCGCGCGGCCGGGAAGGCGACCCGCCGCTCCGCGAAGGGCGGGCGGGGGAAGAGCGGCGGCGCGAAGCGCGCAGGCAAGGCACGCCGCTCGCGGCGGTAGGCGGATGGGGGCGCCGCTGGACCTGGGGCGGCCCGGCGACGCCGTCGGCCGCCTCATCGAGCTGGCGCTGGAGGAGGACGTGGGCCCCGGCGACCGCACCGCCGAGGCCTGCGTTCCGGCGCAGGCGCGCGGCACCGCCCTGGTGGTCGCGAAGGAGCCGCTGGTCGTCTCCGGCGTGTCCGCCGCCGCGCGCGTGTTCCGCGCGCTCGACGGGGAGTGCCAGCTGGAGCCCCTCCTCGGCGAGGGCGACCCCGCCGACGCCGGGGCCGGGGTCCTCCGCGTCCGCGGACGGCTGCGCGCGTTGCTCAGCGCCGAGCGCACCGCGCTGAACCTCCTCCAGCGGCTGTGCGGGGTCGCGACGCTCACGCGCAGCTACGCGCAGGCGCTGCGCGGCACCCGGACGCGGCTGCTCGACACGCGCAAGACGAGCCCCGGGATGCGCGCGCTGGAGAAAGCAGCCGTGCGCGCGGGGGGAGGCGAGAACCACCGCGGCGCGCTGTTCGACGGCATCCTGGTCAAGGACAACCATGCCGCCGCCGCGGGCGGGATCGGAGAGGCGGTGCGCCGCGCCAAGGCGGCCGCCTCGCCGTTCCTGCGCGTCGAGGCCGAGGTGAGCACTCCCGAGCAGATCGAGGAGGCCCTCGCCGCCGGGGCCGACTTGCTCCTGCTCGACAACCTGGGCGATCGCGAGCTGGCTGCGGCCGTGAAGCAGGTCGCCGGGCGCGTTCCGACCGAGGCGTCGGGCGGGGTCACCCTGGGCCGCTTGCAGCGCATCGCCGCCTGCGGAGTAGACTACGTGTCCGTGGGCGCCCTGACGCACTCCGCTCCGGCGGTCGACCTGAGCCTGCTGGTGGAGGGCCGCGCGTGAGCCCGCTGGTCTCGCCCGCCGCCGGCGAGGCCGAGTTCACTCATTGGACCGACGATCGCCAGGACGCGTTCGTATTGGGCATGCTGCTGGAGTGCGACGACGATTTCGTCTCTGGCTCGGTGCTCTGCGACAAGCTCGACGTGCCGCGCGCCGAGCTGCTCAAGCGCCTCGATTCGCTGCGCGCCCGCGGCTATGTGATCCAGGCCTCCGGGGGGCGCGGCTACCGGCTGGCGGGCATGCCCGCAGGCCTGTCGGAGCGCGAGATCGCTCCGCTCCTGGGGACCACCGAGATCGGCCGCGCGATCCACCACCACGCCGAGCTGCCCTCGACCAACGACGAGGCGCACCGCCTCGCGGAGCTGGGCGCCCGCCACGGCGAGGTGGTCATCGCCGAGCTGCAGACGCACGGGCGGGGCCGCCGCGGGCGGGCTTGGATCGCGCCGCCGGGAAAGTCGATCGCGCTCTCGGTCGTCCTGCGCCCCTCCCTCTCCGCCGCGCGCGCCCCCGAGATCACGCTGGCGGCGGCGGTGGCGGTGTGCGAGGCGGCCCGCGATCTGGGAGCCGGGGCGGCGCGGATCAAGTGGCCCAACGACGTCGAGTGCGGCGGGCGCAAACTGGCGGGGATCCTCACCGAGCTGCGGGCCGACGGGGAGAGCACCCGGCACGTGGTGCTCGGCGTGGGTCTCAACTGCGGCCTGCTCCCCGAGGACTTTCCCGAGGAGCTGGAGGACCAGGCGACCAGCCTGCGGATCGAGAAGGGCGAGGAGGTCCCGCGGGCGCTCGCCTGCGCGCGGCTGCTCGAGGCGCTCGACGAGTGGCTCGCGCTCCACGACGTGGAGGGATTCCCCCCCGTGCGGGACCGCTGGCGCCAGCTCTCCTCCACCCTGGGCCGGCGGGTGAGGGTGGAGCTGGAGCCGGGCGTGCTGGAAGGCGATGCGGTCGACCTGGCCGAGGACGGCGCGCTCCTCGTGCGCACAAAGGATGAGGCATTGACTCGGGTCATGGCGGGCGACGTCACCTACTGCAGGGTCCTGTAGGCGGCAGACCTACGGTCCTTTGTTGACCGCCACTCTCGCGCTGCCGATACTCGGCGCATGCTCCTCGCCATCGACGTCGGCAACAGCAACACGGTGGTGGGGCTCTTCGATCTCGCGCCGAAGCCCGTGCTGCGCGAGTCCTTCCGCTTCCAGACCGAGAAGGATCGCACCGGCGACGAGTATGGCCTGCAGCTGCGCACGCTGTTCGACTTCGCGGGAGTCAAGCTGGAGCAGGTGCACGACGTGATCGTCTCCAGCGTCGTTCCGCCGATGCAGTTCCCGCTCGAGCAGATGTGCAAGCGGTTCTTCGGGAAGAAGCCGCTCATGGTGGGCCCCGGGGTCAAGACGGGGATGCCGGTCCTCTACGACAATCCGCGCGAGGTCGGCGCGGATCGCATCGTGAACGCGGTGGCTGCCTACGACAAGTGGCCGCAGGGCCTGATCATCGTCGACTTCGGCACCGCCACCACCTTCGACGCGGTGACGCCCCGGGGCGAGTACCTGGGAGGCGCGATCGCCCCCGGCATCGCCATCTCCATGGAGGCGCTCTTCCACCGCGCCAGCAAGCTCCCGCGCGTCGCCTTCGAGAAGCCCGACAAGGTGGTGGGCCGGAACACCGTCGCCTCGATGCAGAGCGGGCTCGTCTTCGGCTACGCGGGCCTGGTCGATTCCATCTGCTCGCGCATGGCGGAGGAGCTGGGGTTCCCGGTGAAGATCGTCGCGACCGGCGGGCTCGCTCCGCTCATCGGCGACGTCTCCAAGCGCATCGAGATCGTGGACGAGCAGCTCACGCTCGACGGGCTGCGCATCATCTATCAACGCAATCAAACCTGAACCCGGCTGGCGGTGGTTGGCCGGCGGCTGGCGGAGAACGGACTCGATGGACGAGGGGCCGAAGGACTCGAAGCCGGGGGCGGTGCCGCGGGGGGCATCCCCCGCGGAGCAGGATCACCTGCGCGCGGTGGTGAAGGTCGCGCCGCGTCCGACGCGGAGTGTTCGAGAAGGCGTACCGGCGCAACCTCAATGACGTGCGCGTGCTCTCCAACTACGGCCTGACCCTGGTGCTGGTGGAGGGCGACCGGCAGCGCGGGATCCGCTTCTGCGAGGAGGCGGTGCGGCGCGGGCCGGCCACCACCGAGGCGCTGGTCAACCTGGCCAAGGCGCTGGTGGTGACCCGGAACAAGGAGCAGGCGGTGCGGGCGCTGCAGCGGGCGATGGAGCTGGCGCCCGACGATCCGCGCGTCCGCTACGAGTTCCTCGCCCTCGGCCTGCGCCGTCCGCCGCCGATCCCCTGGCTGCCGCGCACTTTCTTCCTCAACAAGTGGCTCGGCAAGCTGAGCTGGAAGATGTCCGGGAAGCGCTTCGATCCGACGCTTTCCTTGCAGGACCTCCCGGACCCCGAGCCGCAGCCGCAGGCGCTCCCGCCGCGCCAGGCCGGATAGCAAGGACGGCATGAGCGAAGCGACCGGGCCGACGACCTGTCCTCTGCAGCTCGACGTGCTGCCGGCCAACTTCCAGAAGCACGTCGATCCGAAGGCGCCCGCGCCCCTGCGGATGATGGGCGCGAAGGCCTTGGTCCCGATGGGGCCCAAGGACATGGCCACCGCGCTTTTCATGCTGACCTTCGACGCCGAGGCGAACGTGCGCGAGACGGCGGCGAAGAGCGCGGCCGGGCTCCCCGACCGCGTCCTCGCGGTCGCGCTGCGCGACGAGACCGCCGACCCGCGCGTCCTCGACTACTACGTCTGGGCGCTGGCCTCGAAGGTCGAGTACCTGGAGATGCTGGTCTTGAACCCGTCCACGCCCGACGAGGCGGTGGCGCGGGTGGCGGCGATGCCGCAGGAGAAGCTGGTGGAGATCGTCGCGCAGAACCAGCTGCGCATCCTGCGCCACGACGGCATCGTGCGGGCCCTGATCGCCAATCCGGTCACGCGGCCCTCCACGGCCGACAACATCACCGACTTCTGCGTCCGTTCCGGCCTGGTGCTCGCGGACATGCCGGCCTTCCAGGCCGCCCGCAAGCGCGTGCTGGGAGCGGGGGTGGACGAGAGGGAGGCGGCGGAGGCGGCGGCCAAGGCAGCGCTCGAGGAAGCCGGAGCGGTGGAAGCGCTGGAGGAGATCGGCGCCACCGATACCGCCGGTGAGACGCCGGAGGAGCCGAAGGAGGACGAGGAGCTCGACGCCGACGGCAAGAGGAAGCGGCTCACCATCAAGCAGCAGATCGGGAAGCTCTCCATCGCCAAGAAGATCGAGTGGGCGAACAAGAAGGGCAACAAGGAGGTCCGCACCATCCTGCTGCGCGATCCGAACAAGCTGGTGCAGCTGGCGGTGGTGCAGAGCGCGCGCATCACCGACGGCGAGATTGCCAAGATCGCCAGCGCGCGCACCTCGCCCAACGAGGTGCTCCAGCACATCTACAACAACCGCCTGCTCATGAAGAACTACACGATCAAGGTGAACCTGGTGAACAACCCCAAGGTCCCGGTGGCGGTGGCAATGCGCTTCCTCTCCATCCTGCGGCAGAGCGAGCTCAAGTCGCTCTCCAAGAACCGCAACGTCTCCCGCGCGTTGCAGACCCAGGCCCAGAAGCTCCTGGAAAAGAAGGTCTGAAGCCCCCCTCCGCGGCAGGTGCGCCTGCTTCGTCAGGCGGACTTCTTCTCCGGTCCCGAGCCGGAGCCGGTATCGACGGCGCCGTCCTCGAGGAGCGCGAGCGCGATCTGCAGGGCCTTGCGCATCCGTTCCCGCAGCTTCTCGTCGCCCTTCATCTTCTGGTACGCGCGGATCGCGCGATCTTCGTTCTGCTTGGCCGCGGCCTGCGTCTCCGCGACCTGCTTGCGCAGTTCGTCGCGCTCCTCGCGCAGCAGGTCCTTCTCGCCGGTCAGTGCCGCGACCTCTTCGCGCGCCTTCTCCAGCTCGGCTTCGAGCTGGGCGGCCTGCGACTTGCCGCCTCCCGCCTTCAACTCCTGGCGCGCCGCGGTCAGCTCGCGCTCGAACTTCTTCGCCGCGGCGGCGAGCGCGTCGGCGCGCTGCTGCAGCGCCTTGGCCGAGGCGTCGCGCTTCACCGCTTGCTCCTTGAGCTGCTGCGCCTGCTCCTCCAGCGCACCCTGCTGCTCCTGCAGGTCGGCGAGCTCCTGCCGGAGCTCGGCGGCGCTCTTGTCCGCACCGGCGCGGGAGCGCGGGTCGGCCCGCGGGGGCGGCGGCCGGGACGGCCGGGGTGGGGCCTTGGGCGCGGGCGACATCGCGTCGAGCTCGGCGAGAGCGGATTCGTCGTCCAGGCCGAGCAGCTGTTCGTCGGTGGGCGCGGACAGTTCCGTCGGCTCGCGCCGCCTCTCCCGCGGCTCGGGCTCGGGATCGGGCGCGACGCGCAGGCGCGGCTTCTCGACGTGCACCGCTCCGGTGCCGCCGGAAGGCTGCAGGGCATCGAACGCCTGGTCGAACATCTCCAGGTCCTCGTCGCCGCTACCCCGAGCAGGGGCGGGCGCGTCGTCCATCTCGACCAGCTCCTCCAGCTCGACGACCGGGTCGTCGTTCGCGCTGTGCGCCTCGGCGGCCTCGGCCTCGCCGAGCTGGATCGGCTCGTCCTCGCCCGAAACGCCGTTCCCCAGCCCGAGCGACTCGTCGTCCATCGAGACCATCTCCTCGTCGCCCTCGGGGGCGGGAACGCCGAGCAGGCGCGCCGCCATCTGCAGCATCGCCTGCCCGCCGAACGGCTTGATCAGGTAGTCCTCGGCGCGGGTCTTCAGCTTCTTGTGCTTCTCGAAGCTGTCGGGCGTCGCGTGCGCGGAGGTGAGGATGACCGGAATGGCCTTGAGCTGCTCGTCCTTCTTGAGCCGCGTGCAGAGCATGTACCCGTTGGTGGGCTGCGCCTCGACGCACACCACGATCAGGTCGGGGTTCTGCTGCCGCGCGAGCGCCATTCCCTGTTCGCTGTTCGTCGCCGTGAGCGCCTTGAAGCCCCCGGCTTTCGCCGCGGCCGCGAGCCCCTGAGCGAAGGACTCGTCGGAATCGATGAGCAGGATCCGCTTGGGCATGAGGCCTGTAGGAAAAGAGTACGGGTCCCGTTGCCGGGGGTCAACGAATCGTGCAGGGGATTTGCAGAATTACCGGAACTCTACCGCTTGCACGAGCTGCAGGACGTCGCTCTCGTCGAGATCGGAGATGAGAGAATACACGATCTCGTTCGTCCTCCAGGAAACCACATTGTAGCCGCGGCTCCGACTGGGAGAGCGCCGCAGCCGAGCGGGAGTGCAGCTCGGAAAGGCGCACGCCCTGCAGCGCCGGGCCCTGCCGGAAGCGCGGCACGCGCGCGGCGAAGTCCAGCCGCCCCTGCAGCCATTGCTGCACCGAGCCGACGTCGCTGGCCGTGTAGTCGAGCGGCAGGCCCCGCCGGTGCAGCGCGATGCCGTCGTCGACGAGTCCCGAGTGCCGCGGTGGGAAGATCGGGTGGGACATGCCGCCCGCGAGGAACCACACCGCCGCACCCACCGCGGCAGCGAGCAGGCCCACCGAACGCGGGTTGCGCAGCACGCCGTCCCAGCGCGAGCCGGGCGGCTCCTCCTCGCGCAGCGCGAGACGCACCGACCGGCGCAGCTCGATCGGCGCCACCGCCGGGGCGGCGCGCTTGACCGCCTCCTTCATCGCGGCCTGGATGCGGACCGCATGCTGGCAGGCGGCGCAATCGACCAGGTGCGACTCTACTTCCGCGCGCTCACCTGCGTCGAACTCGCCGTCCACGTAGGCCGGCAGGAACGACTCGATCTCGCGGCAGTGGAGGGCCATGGTCAACTGCCGGAGCGGCGCTTGAACTCGAGCACGTCCGCTTCTTCCTCGGCCTCGGAGCCCAGCTCCATGGCTCGAGGCGCCTGCAGGACGCCCTGCTCGACGGCGTAGGACATCAGATTTTTCTGTAACAGCTTCCGCCCGCGGTACAGGCGGCTCATCACCGTGCCCACGGGGCAGTCGAGGATCTCGGCGATCTCCTTGTAGGAGAACTCCTGCAGGTCGGCGAGGATCACCACCAGGCGGAAGTCGATGGGCAGCCCGTCGATGCTGCGCAGCACGTCGTCGGAGAGCAGCTTGTCGAAGAAGTACTGCTCCGGGTTGACCGCGCTCTCGGCCGTCTCGCGGACGATGAACTTCTCGCTCGACTGCTCGCGCGCGGCGCCCTCGACGACCGTGCGCTCCTTCACGCGGCGGCGGTAGCGGTTGATGAAGGTGTTGGTGAGGATCTTGAACAACCACGCCTTCATGTTGGTGCCGCGCTCGAACTTGTCGAAGAAGCGGAAGGCCCGCAGGAAGGTGTCCTGGACCAGGTCCTCCGCGTCCCGTTCGTTCTTGGTGAGCCGCAGCGCCGCGGAGTAGAGCGGGTCGAGGTGCTCGAGGGCCAGCCCTTCGAACTCCCGCCGGGTCCTGTCGGTGTGCTTGAAGTCGAGCATCCCGCTCCCTGTTGCGCGTACCGCAGGTCCCGCACGGCCAATCTAACCGGCCCTGACGACCCTGGAAACCGAGGCTCCCCCTCTTGCATTCCTGCTACGGAAGCGCCCGCCCGCCCGCCCGCCGCCCATCTGTACAGAATTACGGCAAAAACATTGCACCACGGAGGGCACGGAGACTCACGGAGAATGCGGGGTGAAAATCTATCGACTCCGTGTCCTCCGTGCCCTCCGTGGTGCAATTGGTTTGGTCCTCATGGGCGGGTGGTGAAGGCTTTTTCGAGGGGGGTGTAGGGGAGGTCGAGGGCTTCGGCGACTGCCTTGTAGGTGCAGTGGCCGTTGAAGGTGTTCACGCCGAGGGCGAGGGCGCGATCGCGCTTCGCGGCTTCCACGATGCCCAGGTCGGCCAGCTTCAGGCCGTACGCGACGGTGGTGTTGGTGAGCGCGAAGGTCGAGGTCTGGGCCACCGCGCCGGGCATGTTCGCCACGCAGTAGTGGACCACTCCGTGCACCGTGTACGTCGGATGGTCGTGGGTGGTCGGGCGGCAGGTCTCGATGCACCCGCCCTGGTCGACCGCCACGTCCACCACCACGCTGCCTTCGCTCATCTGCGAGATCAGCTTCTCGCTCACCAGCCTGGGCGCCTTCGCGCCGGGGATGAGCACCCCGCCGATCACCAGGTCCGCCTCGCGAACGTACTTCGCGATCTGGTCCTGGTCGGAATAGATGGGCTGGATGCGCGACCCGAAGATGTCGTCGAGGTAGGCGAGCCGGCTCGTGCTCACGTCGAGGATCACCGTCTCCGCCCCCATTCCGGAGGCCAGCTTGGCCGAGTTGGTCCCCACCGTCCCGCCGCCCAGGATGACCACCCGGCCGCGCCGCACGCCGGGAACGCCACTGAGCAGGACGCCCTTCCCGCCGTGCTCCTTCTCCAGCATCACGGCGCCGACCTGCACCGCCATCCGGCCGGCGACCTCGCTCATCGGCTTGAGCAGCGGGAGCTGGCCGTCGTCGGTCTGGATCGTCTCGTACGCGACGGCGGCGATCTTCTTCTCCAGCAGCACCTTGGCCAGCGTCGGCACCGCGGCGAGGTGGAAGTACGTGTAGATCGTCTGGCCTTCTTGTAGCAGCCCGTACTCGGACTCGATCGGCTCCTTCACCTTCACGATCATCTGCCCGCGCTGCCAGACCTCGCGGGCGGAATCGACGATCTGGGCGCCGGCCTTCACGTACGACTCGTCCCCGATCCCGGACCCCACTCCGGCGCCCTTTTCCACCAGCACCGTGTGCCCCCTGCTGGCGAGCGCGTGCACGCCGCCGGGGACCAGCCCGACGCGGTACTCGCGGGTTTTGACCTCCTTGGGACAGCCGATGATCATGCGAGCGCTCCGCTGTTTCCGGTTGCTGGAAAGGGCCGCGCAAGATAGCAAGGTGCGGGTCTCGGTCAAGCCGCGTCGTGTCGCATCATTCCCCCAGGCTGCTCTTCGCCGACGAGGCGGGCAGGGTGTACGAGCACCCCGAGCTCATGGCGCTCGTGCGCGACGGCGGAGGAGCGGTCCTCCCGGCCGATGTACCGGTCCCGCTGCCGCCGCACGCGCAGCTCGCCCGGCTCCCGGGCCGCAGGCCGCTGGGGCTCGACCCGCGCTCCGGCGAGACGGTCGAGCTGCGCGAGGTCACGCTGGGCCGGCGCACGGTGCGAGCCAGCGCCGTGGGCGCGATCCTCCCGCCGGGCTGGACCCGGCTCGCGCTGCCCGCCTACCGCACCTCGAGCGTCGCGCCGGTGCTGCCGCAGTGGGCGTACACCGCGGCCGCGTGGGACCCGCGCCTCGGCCATGTCGCTTACGCGCTGCACACGGACTTGCGCAGGCACTGGGACCCGGCGGCGCACTCCACGCCGGAGCTGCCCGCTCTCGTGAGCGAGCGGCTGCGCCGCGACGAGAACCCGCTGCTGCAGCAGCTCGCTCGTTGCGCGCTCGAGTGGCGCTGCTTCACCGCGCAGAACGCCTTCTACGTGCGCGACGAAGGCGCCATCCCCGCCAGCGTGGGCTGCAACGCGCGCTGCGTCGGCTGCATCTCGGAGCAGCCTCCGGAGGGTCCTCCCAGCTCGCACGAGCGGATGGAGGATGCGCCCGACGCGCGGCGCATGGCGGAGATCGGCATCCCGCACCTGCGCGACGCTCCGGGCCGGACGATGATCAGCTTCGGCCAGGGCTGCGAGGGAGAACCGCTCACCCGCGCGCGCGTCATCGCCGACGCGATCCGCCGCACGCGCGGCGCGACCTCGCGCGGGTCGATCAACATCAACACCAACGGCTCGCTGCCGGAGAACCTCGACCTGTTGATCGAGGCCGGGCTCGACGCGTGCCGCATCAGCCTCAACAGCGCGCACGCGCCGCTCTACGAGGCCTACTACCGGCCCGTGCGCTACGGCTTCCGCGACGTGGTGCGCTCGATCCGCCTGGCGAAGAAGCGCGGGATCTATACCGCGCTCAACCTGCTCACGTTCCCGGGAGTCACCGACCGGCAGGGCGAGATGGACGCGCTGTGCGAGCTGGTGGGGAGCTCTCGCGTCGACCAGGTGCAGGTGCGCAGCCTGGCCATCGATCCGGAGCAGTACCTCGCGGTGGCGGAGCGGACCAGCGCGGGCGGTCCGCCGCGGGGGATGCGCACGCTGCTGCGGCGCCTGCGCGGCGCGCGCAGGGGGCTCGTCATCGGGAACTTCGCGCGCGGTCTCGCCGAGCGCGCCTGACACCGTTGCCGCACCCCGGGCGGACGCTGCCACATGCGCCGGCCTGAAAACTGGCTCCTACCCGGCACCTTCCGCGATCTTGTGCAGGGCGGCACGCAGATTGCTCGCCAGTCCCTGCACGCCCGGGAGGGTGCCATGTTCCGTCTGATCCCGCTGCGCACCGCCGCCGCGGTCGCGCTCACGCTGTCGCCGGCCGCGGCGCTCGCCGACGCAAGCGCCGCGGTGGTGGTCGCGGACGACGGCGGGCTGGAGGTGCCGGCGGTCCGCGCCATCCGCGCGGTCACCGCGGGTGAGCTGCGCAAGCGCGGCGTGCCGGTCTCCGAGGACGTACGGCAGGAGGCCGTGCAGCCGGTGGACACCCGTCTCGCCGCCATCCTCCAGGAGATCGGCGTCACCCGGCTGTTCGTGGTGCGCATCGGCGGCAGGCTCGGGCACAAGGTGCCGCTCAGCCTCGAGGAGGTCTCCGCGCCCAAGCTCGTGCCCGTCGCCGCCGCCTCGCTCACCGCCACCACCCTCGACGAGGCCGACGTCGTCGCCACGCGGCTCGTCTCCGCGGTGCTCGACCGGCGCTCGGCGGACGACAACGCCGGGATGCGGACCGTCACGGCGACGGAGGCGCGTCCCTTCCAGAAGAAGCCCGGCGAGCGGTTCTGGGTGGTCGGCTTGCCGCTGCTGCTCGTGCACGGCGACGGCGGCCGCAACACGCCGTCCGGCTTTTCGGTCAGCTACTTCTACGAGGCGGAAGCCTTCCGCGTCGGCGCGTCCGCGGTCGCCGCGACGCGGGACGGCTCGGGCATCGGCTGGTTCGGGCTCGACGCGGCCTGGCTCCCGCTGGACGGCGAGATCAGCCCGTACCTGGGCGCGGGGCTCGGGTACATGGGCGCCGCGGAGACCGGCGGCCTGGGCGGCCGCCTCTCGGCCGGCGTCGAGCTGTTCCGCCTCCACGGCGTCCGGTTGCTGGGCGGCGTCGACGCGGTGTTCCCGTTCTTCAGCACGCCGACCTATCTGGTGGGCAGTCCACCACGGGTCCGCACCGTGTACCCGATGGCGCACCTGCAGCTCGGGTTCTAGTCCTTGAGTTGACCGCTCTGCCATGGGTGCCACCTCTTCGATCCGGCGCCTTCGGCGCCTCTACAAGGGGGGAGCTCGCTCCCCCCTCGACCCCCCAACCGATCGCGGTCAACCGAATCGAGCGGTGGAAAGAGATCTTCTTCATCGGGGTTCTCCGGTATCTGTTCGCGCGACCGTTTCCGCGAGCGGGGCGTGCGCGCGGTGGTAAACGGTAGGCCCGCGGCGCCGGCGTAGCCTGCCTGGCCGGAGGCGGGGCGGCCGGGCGCTACAAGGCCAGGGGAGCGCGTGGGCACCGTCAAGCTGGAGCTGCAGAAGGACCTCGCGCGGCACCTGCGCGCCGGGCACCCCTGGGTCTTCCGGCGCGCGCTGGCCAAGCCCCCGGCGGGGCTCGAGCCGGGCGCCATCGTGGATGTGACCGAGCGCGGGAGGTTCGTCGCCCGCGGCTATTACGATCCCCGCTCGCACATCAGCGTACGCGTGCTGACGCTCGACGCGGCCGAGGCCATCGGCCCTCACTTCTGGCGCCGGCGCGTGGCCAAGGCGGTCGCGCTCCGGCGGGCCACCACACCCTTCACGGACCCGGCGGTCACCGACTGCGCGCGCCTCGTCCACGGCGAGGGAGACGGCCTGCCGGGCGTGGTGGCCGACCTGTACGGGAAGTTCGCGGTGCTCAAGCTCTACAGCGCGGGCCTCTCGCCGCACCGCGGGCAGATCGTGGAGGCCCTGCCCGGCGAGGTCGAGCTGGCCGGCGTGTACGGGCGCGACGACGACACGGTCCCCTCGGCGGAGGAGGACGAGACCGCGCTGGAGGACGACTCGGGATCGTCGCGCCCCGCGCGCGGGCAGGTGCTGTGGGGCGCGGAGCCGCCCGACCCGGTGCTGGTGCGCGAGAACGGCGTCGCGCTGGCGGTCGACGTGCGCGCGGGGCAGAAGACGGGGATGTTCCTCGACCAGCGCGAGAACCGGCTGGCGCTGCGGCGCTACGCGCGCGGAGTGCGGCGCGCGCTGAACTGCTTCTCCTACACCGGCGGGTTCTCGCTGGCGCTGGCGCTCGGCGGCGCGCGCGAGGTGGTCAGCGTGGACCGCGACGCCTCGGCGCTGCGGCTCGCGCGGCGCAACTTCGAGCTGAACGGCCTCGATCCGGCGGCGCACGGATTCGAGGCGGCTGACGTGCTCGAGTACTTGCGCGGGGCCGGCGCCGGCCGCTTCGATCTGATCGTGCTGGACCCGCCCGCGTACGCGAAGACGCAGAAAGCGGTGCCCGCCGCGCTGGACGGGTACGCCTCGCTGCACCGGGCCGCCCTGGGCGCGCTGGCCCCGGGCGGCATCCTGGCCACCGCAAGCTGCTCCGCGCGCGTCACCCCTGAGGATTTCCTCGGGGCGGTCCGCGAGGCCGCGGTCAAGACGCGGGCGGACCTGACGCTGCTCGAGGAGCGGCGCCAGCCTCCCGACCATCCCATCAAGCTCTCCTTTCCCGAGGGCCGATATCTGAAATTCTTCGTCTTCCGCAAAGGGGACGCGTGATGGTCCAGCGCGGGCAGTTCCTCGAGCGCAGCGCGCTTCGACTACCGCGGAGTGGGAGCCTCGCAGGGGCGGGACCTGCGCAAGCCCCTCCTGGTGGTGTGCGCGCACCACGACCCTCTCTGCGACCGGTCGCGGCTGCACCTTCCAGAGGGAGCACAGCTGGCCGTGATCGCGAACGCCGACCATGGGTTCCTGCGCGGCCTTCCGGAGCTGGGCAGGACGGTCGCGGCGTGGGTCGAGTCGGGACCGACCGTGCGGGAGCTGCCGGGTGCCGCGGTCGCGGGCGAGGCGGGGCCGGAGGGGTTCCGCGAGGTGGATCTGCCCGAATCCGGCGAGCCTCCGCTGGACTTGGACGAGACCTAGATCGCTTGGCCTCCGGGCGCGTTTGCACGGTCCGGGGAGTGAAATCCGGAGGGCGCTCGAACGTAGGTTGCCTGTGCGCGGTACACTGCAACGGGGAGCGGCTGAATGTCCGTCGAGCTGAGCACGTTGCACCCGCGGTCAGCCCTCTTGGAGCGGCCGCTGGTGGCGCTGCTGGTGGTGCTGGGGCTCGCGGGATGCGGGCGCCGCGTGCCTGCCGTGGTCGCGGAACAGGGCGATCCCAGCGCCATCCCCGGCCTCATCGACGTGGGCCTGGAGGGGTTCACGCCCGAGCACCACGCGCTGGGCGCGCGGCTCGGCGAGGTGCTCGAGGACGAACGGCTCATCGACGATCCGTTCGACGGCATCGACGAGCCGGAGCAGTTCCTGGTCCTGCGGGTCGACCCGGCGCGGGAGGCGGCCGTGCTCGACGAGCTGCGCCGCCGCCCCGACGTGCATTTCGCCGAGCCGGTGGTGCGCGTGCAGGCGCTGTGGGTGCCCGACGATCCGCAGTTCGCCCAGCAGTGGCACCTCCGGGCGGCGGGCGCGACCTCCGCCTGGGACAGCGCGCGCGGCGCGGGCGTCACGGTCGCCATCATCGACACCGGCGTGGCGCCGGTCGACGACCTCGATCCGGCGCGTCTCCTGAAGGGCCACAACTTCCTGAAGGACGGCGATGACGCGCGCGACGACCACGGCCACGGGACCCACGTCGCCGGCACGGTCGCCCAGACCACCGACAACGGGATCGGAGTGGCCGGGATGGCGCCGCTCGCGCGGCTGTTGCCGCTCAAGGTGCTGGGGGCCGACGGAAGCGGCACCTCGGTGGCCATCGCCGACGCGATCCGCTGGGCGGCGGACCACGGGGCCCGGGTGCTCAACCTCTCCCTGGGCGGCGGCGCGCGTTCGGCTGCGATGGCGGACGCGGTGGCGTACGCGCGCTCGCGCGGCTGCGTGGTGGTGTGCGCGGCGGGAAACAGCGGCGGCCGCGGAGTCTCGTTTCCGGCGGCGTATCCCGGCGCGCTGGCGGTCAGCTCGGTCGGTCCCCAGGGACGGCTCGCACCGTACTCGTCCTATGGCCCGGAGGTGCGCATCGCCGCGCCGGGCGGAGACAAGTCGCAGGGCGAGCAGGGCGGCGTGCTGCAGGAGACCGTCGATCCTTCCTCGGGACAAGGCGTCTACCGCTGGTTCCAGGGCACCAGCATGGCCGCGCCTCACGTGGCCGGGGCCGCTGCCTTGCTCCAGTCCGTGGGCGTGACCAGTCCCGCGGCGGTGGAAAGGCTGCTGGCCGCGAGCGCGCGCCCTCCCGGCGCGTACGGCAAGGCGGAGATCGCCGGTGACGCGGAGCGGTACGGGGCCGGGCTGCTGGACGCGGCGGGAGCGCTGCGGACGGCCACCACCTGGTGGGCGCTGTGGCGCGTGGCGCTGGCGGCCGTCGGCGCCTGGCTCGGAGTGGCGCATGCGCGCCGGCTCGGGCAGGTCCGCGGAACGCCCGCGGGGCTGTGGCCGGCGCTGCTGGTCGGCGCAGGCGCGTACACGCTGCTCGCGCCGCTGGGCGCGGCCCGGCTCCCGGGACTCGGGCTGCTCGCGCTCCCCCCGCCCGCGCTCGCCCAGCACTTCTTCGGCCTGGCCGGGATGGGGTTCACCGCCTCGGCGGTGGCGTTCGTCGGCTGGAGCGCCGTGCCGCCGCTCGCGCTGGCGCTGGCCGCGCGCGCGGTGAAGCCGCTCCGTGGGATCGCCGCGGGCCTCGCGTTCGGATGGGCGGGGCTGCTCCTGCACGCGGCGCTGGTCCGCAGCGTCTACCTGCCCGTCGTGCCGCTCTGGATGGTCCCGTTCTGGCTGCTGCTCGGCTCGTTCATCGCCTGGTGGGCAGGGCGCGCGGTCCTCGTTCCGGAGAGCTTGCGATGAAGGTCCGCGGCCGGGTGGAGCGGAGGGACCTCGAGGGCGGCATCTGGCAGCTCGTCGCCGAGGACGGCAAGCGCTACACGCTCGTCGGCGCCATCGGCGGCGTGAAGGCCGGGGCGCAGGTCGAGGTGGAAGGGACGATCGACGAGGGCTTCGGCATCGCGATGGCCGGGCCCCAGCTCCGAGTTCAAAAGATCCGCAGCGTGTAGGGATCGGGTTTCAGGCCGAGGCGTCGCGCGACCACGACACAGCCGCGGCCACCACCGCCGCGGCGCTCAGCCCAATCCAGACGGTCATCGGCACGTCCGCCACCACCCGGCGCCATTGTGCGATGGCGAGCAGGACGCCGCCGACCCAGACGGCGGCGAGGGGAACGGCGCGCGAGAAGCGGACGCCGTCCGCTGAAGGCGGCGTCTGCGGGGCGTCGGCTGGCGGCACGCGACGCAGGACATGGGCGGCCAGCGCTACGCCGGCGGCGAGGAGCACCGCGCCGAGCGCGAGGAGCCAGGCCGGCGGGCCGATGTCCGGATCCTCCCAGCCGAGCAGGAACGCGGCGCCTGCCACGGCGTTGTTCGTCGCGTGGCAGAGGATCGCCGGCCACAAGGACCCGCTCCAGAGACGCAGCAGGGCGAGGGCGATGCCGATCTCCCACAGACCCAAGAACCCGATCCGGTTCACGTGAAGGGTGGAGAACATCGCGCCGCTGACCAGGCACGCGACGAGAGGCCCCCAGCTGCGCGCCAGTGCCGGGAGCGCGTAGCCGCGGAAGAACAGCTCCTCGCCCAGCGGCGCGGCCAGCGAGACCGTCAGGATCATGGGCAGCGCCTGCTGCGAGAAGAAAAAATCGAGGGCGCGCTGCAGGGCATCGAATTCCTTCACCCAGCTCTCCGGCGCGATCGCGCGCGAGGCCCAGGTGACGAACGACACCACCGGCTGATTCGCGATGGCGAGCAGGACCGCGGCGCCGAGCTGCGCGGGCCCGGCAGCGCGCAGGCCGAGGGCGCGCCCTGCGGGAAGGCCGGCGATGCGGACCGCGATCAGGGCGGGCAGCGCGATGGCCAGGACCTCCGTCACCCACAGGCCGCCGACCAGGTCGCGCTGCTGCGTCGCGCCGCCGATCGCCAGGTAGCCAACCCACAGCGCGGCATAGGCGGCGAACGCGCTCTCGGCGCCGGGCGATGGCCTCGTCTCTTGCGCCATGGGCTCGAGGCCCATACCACGAGGCGGCAAGCGCCGGCAGATGCGGTACCGCGCGCCGGCGGTTACGCTGAGCTGCCCATGCCTACCGCAGCTTCCTGGAAGCGAACGCGCAGGGGAAGCGCGCCCTGCAGGTCGGTCCCGCGCTGGAGCGCGCGGGCTTCCGCTTCATCGGCGACGACGTGCAGGCGGCGTACGAGCTCTGCCAGAGGCTGGCCGACATCGTCGAGCGGCCGATCCAGACGGACGAACCGTACGATTTCGGCGCGGACCCCATGGTGCAGGACGTGCGGCGGCTGGTGCAGTCGCAGCCGCGCGTCGCGCTGGCGGTCAAGCCGCCCGCGGAAGCCATCCTCTTCTACCGGGCGGCGACGGGTCTGGCGCACGACCTGCGGCTCCTCAAAGTCAAGGGCCGCTTCCGTCCCATCCTGCGCGAAATCGAGGAGCGGGGGGGGGGCTGGCGTGAGCCGCCGCCCGCTCTCGCTCCGGGCGTCCGAGCATCGCTCCGCCGCCGCCGTGGTAGAGCCTCGCGGCGGGATGCGCGAACAGGTGCTGGTCGCGGACGGAGCCAGGCTCTCGCGCGTCGCCGAGGCGGTCGCCGCGGAGCCCCGCGTCGCGCTGGACACCGAGTCCAACGGTTTCCACGCCTACAACGAGCAGGTCTGCCTGGTGCAGATCGCCACCCCGGGCGCGGACTACGCCATCGACGTGCTCGCGGTCGGGATGGGCCCGCTGCTCCCGCTGCTCGCCGATCCGGCGCGCGAGGTGGTGCTCCACGCCGCCGAGTACGACGTGGTGTGTCTCAAGCGCGAGTGGGGCGTCACCCTCGGAAGGATCTTCGACACGCACGCCGCCGCGAAAGTGCTGGGCATCGAGCGCGTCGGGCTGGGGAACCTGCTCCAGGACGAGCTGGGCGTGGTGCTCACCGAGGACGAGCAGCGCAGCGACTGGGGTCGCCGGCCGCTGACTCCAGGACAGCTCTCCTACGCGTTCGCCGACGTGCAGCACCTGCTCCCGCTCCGAGAGCGGCTCGGCGCGCGGCTCGCCGAGCGCGGGCTCTTGTCCGAGGCGGAGGCGGAGTTTGCCCGTCTGACCGCCAAGGAGCCGCGGCCGCGCCCGTTCGACGCGGACGGGTGGCAGAAGATGAAGGCGGCGCGCACGCTCGACGGCCGCGGCCGGGGCGTGCTGCGTGAGATGTACCTGCTGCGCGATCGCCGCGCGCGCGAGGTCAACCGGCCGCCCTTCAAGGTGCTGTCGGACCTCCTGCTCGCGGAGGTCGCCCGCAGGCAGCCCCGTACCGAGGAAGAAGTGCTGCGCGTCCCCGGCGCGCAGGCCGCCGTGCTGCGCCGGCTCGCTCCGGAGATCCTCGAAGCGGTGCGCGCCGGGCAGTCCGGGGCGCCGCCGCCGCCTCCACGGCCCGAGCGCGGTCCGCCCTGGCGGCGCGGCGGGCCGGATCCCGAGGTGGAGCAGCGGTACGAGAAGCTGCGGACCTGGCGGAAGGGCCGCGCGGAGGCGCGCAAGGTCGAGGTGCAGGTCATCGCTCCCAACGCCGTGTTGATGGCCGTGGCGCGCACCGCCCCCCGCACCCTCGAGGAGCTCGGCCGCGTCGAAGGAATGGATCCCTTCCGCGTCCAGCAATACGGCGAGGAGATGCTCGCCGCCCTCCGCTCCGGCTCCCAGCAGCAACTCCTCTAGAAGGCGGCGCCGGGTTTGGGGGTGGGGACGGCGTCGGAGAGGGCGGGAGCGGAGCCGCCGGCCAGGATGCGGTAGGCGCTCCAGGCGCCGAGCACCACCTTCACGTAGGTGCGCGTCTCGCGGTAGGGGATCTCCTCCACCCACCGGTCCAGCGGCTGGCCCGCGGAGCGCACCGCCCAGGGCGCGGCGACGCGCGGGCCCGCGTTGTAGGCCGCGGCCGCGATGGCCGGGTCGCCGAACCGCCCGAGCAGCTCGGACAGGTACCAGGCGCCCAGATCGATCGCCGTCCGCGGCTCGGCCATGTCCGAGTCGGTCGGCGAGGGCCGGCCCAGCACGACGGCCGCGCGCCGGGCCGTGGCCGGCAGGAGCTGCATCAGCCCGACCGCGCCCGCGGCACTGCGGGTGTCCGGCTTGAACAGGCTCTCGCGCCGCGCCACCGCCAGCAAGAGGTACGGATCGACCCGCGCGCGCGTGGCGCTGGAGCCGACGTGGGGAGCGTACGCCGCGGGATACGCCCCCTCGAGCAGCGCGGGGTCGGCGTCGGGCCGCGGCGTCTTCCACCCGAGAAGCGACTGCGCCAGCGCGAGCGACCGGTCGTACCTCTGCGCGCGCTCGTACACGGGCAGCGCGAGCGCGGCCTGCGCCGGTCGCTGCCGCACGAACCGGTCCGCCTCCGCGCCGGCTTCGGCGAGCAGGCCCAGGCGGAACAGGTCCGCCGCCAGCGCGAGCCGCGCCGGGAGCGGATCGCCCCGGGGCTGCGGCGCAGCGGGCGGAAAGGGCGGCGGTTCCGCATCGACCTGACCGAGCCGCTGGCGCGCGAGCAGGCCGTAGTACCCGAGCGGGTCGATCTCCAGCACGCGCCGGAGGAACACTCCCGCCGGGCGCGGGTCCGCCACGCGCGATTGCCAGTACAGCCCCTGGGCCCGGACGGCGTCCGAGTCGGCGCTGGCGGTGAACTCGGCGAAGCGCTCGGCCGCGTCGGGCAGCCCGCGCCGGTAGGACAGCCAGGCCACGGTCCAGCGCGCGTCGGACGCGTGCGCACCGGTCCGCCGGCGCGCGATCCGGGCGAGGCGGCGGCGCGCGTCCGCCTCGTTGCCCTGGTCGAGCTGCAGCCGCGCGGCCACGTACGCCGCCTCCTCGGCCTCGCCCGACTGCGGGTACCGCCGCGCCAGCTGGTCGAGGATGCGCACCGCCGCGGGATCGTTGCCGCGCC
>WNGG01001904.1_pt1 | contig 23608 bp, 26 predicted proteins | sample 5400661 | NCBI WGS metagenome assembly WNGG01 (sample SAMN13153372, study PRJNA577476) | soil metagenome | isolation source: 100 cm soil or saprolite under Garry oak tree replicate 1 | place: USA:California | collected 2016-06-15
CAATTAATTTACAATATTTCATGCTGATATCTTAGATGGGGAGCGGCTTCTCAAATGGTTCATGGTTGTACTGCTCACTCTTGGCGCCGATTGCTCACTCGTCACCTCAAAACTTGCTCACCTGTCACCTTATTTACCACATGCCTCACACCACAGCGCTCACATCTCCATCCAGCACGGTCCTTGCATTCCCAAGCAAGCCATTTCCAGTTGCGCGGGTACCGTCACTGTTTGTCGAATTGGATCAGATCCAGGAACAAGAGCAACTCCACTATTGCACTCTCTCTTTCCGTCGCTCTCTGGTCCAGGTGGCATGAGCAGAGCAGAGTGTACTGGACCAGCTGGCCGGGTATGGCTGTCCAGGGTGAAGATGTTGCCAACAGCACACACATCGCACTACGATGGCCGAGACGGGCGGTATGTTTGTGAGAGGCAATGTAACTGGCAACGGGTTCATGCGGTCCTCCACATCCTCATACTTGATTCCACATCGACGGCATAGCCTGTGGGATCGTTGTAGTCTGCTGTGGGCGCGTAACGCTGTAGTATTTGCTCAGGAGTTGTAAGTCCTGCACCGACGTACAACGGGCCTGATATGAGCTTGTAGAAGGCACTGTAGCCTTGTTGCCAGGACCCAAATGCTGCAAAGCCACCTACACATGCATAACCTTGTATACATCGCAGGTTGCCAAGGGAGAGGTTTTGGCGAGCTACCCCGGCAGTGCCGAAACCTGACTCGTGCTTGAAGACTGCCAGGGCGAAACTAGGATCTATGCCGTATTGCGTGCCATAGGTGTAGAGCGTGTATCCTGTGCCACATGCAGGACTGCCATTTGAGCAGAGCACTTTGTCCACTTCAGAGGCACTAATCGATGGACTACCAGTTATCGCTGTGGTAGGTGAGTAGGTTCCAGAGCCTGTAACCGTCATCCAGTGATTGTAGCTCCATAGTAGAATAGACCCAGGACCGAGATACGTGCAAAACTAGGACATAGGGGAAACGCGTAAAAGAAGTAAAAGCTTCTGCTGCCATCTCCGGTATTATGCAGCTATTTCAGATGAAATAGGTTGAGGTGACTCATCTATCCTCACAGTACATATTATCTCGCATCCCACACCTGCACGAGTGTATCCCCCCAACTTCCAGAAGCGATGCGCTCACCGTCAGGTGACCACGCTACTGAGATCACTGGGGGTGAATGTCCGTGGTAGGCAAGGTGGGTGTTGCCAGTCATACTATCCCATACTTGTGCATTAACACTTCCCGAAGCAATATACTTGCCATTGGGCGACCACGCTACTGAGAATACACCTTCTTTATGTTCCCGGTAGGTAAGAAGAGGTTTGCCAGTTAGAGCCTCCCACACCTCCACGGTTCCGTCATCGCTTGCCGAGGCAATAGAGTTGCTATCTGGAGACCAAGAAATTGACCGTACGAGACGTGAATGTCCCTTGTAGGTAAGATACTTCTTGCCAGTGTTCGGGTTCCACACATGTATTATGCCACTCCCATCTCCCGAGGCAATATATTTGTCATTCGGGGACCAGGAAACTGACCAGATGATGTGTGAGTCGCTGCTAAAGAAACGTCCATGTCCTCCGTACCCGCGGTGATTCTTACCAGTCATTGCATGCCAGACCCCTAAGAAGGAAGTCCCTCCCGATACGATATACTCGCCATCCGGTGACCAAGCTAGTGAAATAATCAGTTCTGGGTATACGGTTATGCATCTCTCTTTACGCAGTGTATTTCCATTCAGTGCATCCCACACCTGCACAGTTCTATCTTCACCTGCTGAAGCAATATATTTCCCATCCGGCGACCAAGCGACTGAGCATACACCTTTTTTATGTTCCCGGTAGGTAAGAAGATATTTGCCAGTTAGAGTCTCCCATACTTGTATAGTTCCATCATGACTTCCTGAAGCAATGTACTTGCCATCCGGCGACCAAGCGACTGAACGTACCCCCTCCGAGTGTCCCCAGTATAAGGTATACAATGATGCTCCTAGCAGTTTTTTTGTAGGAGACCCAGCTATCTTCTGAGCTATGACATCAAATATCGGAGCCTGTTCCTGTCCACTATCTACAGGCGGTACAGACATACTCCTAAGCACCTCGTTGATAGTTTCCTTAACCCCTCCCACAACAACTTCCCAAGCTGAGTCGTGATCATCAGTCCACTTCGTGACAGGCTTGGCGTCTATTGGAAGCACTTGGAGATCTCCAAGTTTGATATCCCCAGAGGAGATGTTTTTCCAGTATGCAGTAGGACGGACGATGACAGAAATGACTCTTGCCTCTCCTCGTTTGTGTCGCTCTAGGGCCTGTTGCATCTCTGTATGATAACAGTAGTCGGAGTTGATAAAGTCAGAACTAATGAGCAGTAAGATAATTTTTGCATTGTTCAGGTGCTTCCTAATCTCTTGGTCCCACTCTTTTCCTGCACGAATATCACCATCGTACCACACCTCTATCATTTTTTGTTTCTGGAGTGAACTCAGATGCGTTCTCAACTCATCCAGAAGCTTTGTATCCTCGCGTGCATAGCAGCAGAAGACTTCTATCGCACCACTCTGTTGTTCCGTCCCATATGCTCCTATGTCCATGCGATCTCCTCGACTGCCTGCTGCAGATCCTGCTTTGTTCCTTGAACATAGAGCATCGTGGTATCCAATGAGTCATGACCCATGAGCTGAGCAAGTCGGTGTAACGGTACAGCTCCCGCCATGCGATAGCCAAAGCGATGACGTAAGTCGTGTGGGCTGACATCACAGAGCTTGGCCTGCTCAACGTACTTCTTGACGAGATAGCCCAATCCGCGTTCAGTAAGCCGTGCGTGTCGTTTCTCCGAACGAAAAAGTGGGGTTGCATCCTGAGCATGTGGCTTTGTAAGCAAAGGGTCATACCCCTCAAGGGCAACACGTGCTGTTGCATTGAGGGGTACTTCGCGGTACTTGTTGCGCTTGCCGTGAACCGTAATGCTCCCGCTTCTCTTTCCCAATCGGACTTGGGCGCGAGTAAGTGTGCAGACTTCTCGCGCACGCAGCCCGGTGTGCAGCATAAGCACAATGATGGCACGATCACGTGCATTGCCTACCCCCGTCACTGCCGCAACCAGCGCCTGTTCCTCCTGATCATCGAGATGGCGCGGTGGGGTGACTTCCTCTCCTACCAGTTTCACCACCTTGGCGGGATCATAGCTGAGTTGCCCGCTTGTGACAAGCCAGGTAAAGTAGCGCTTGAGGCTCACAAGGGAGCGGTTAATAGAGTTCGGTTTGAGGTGTAGCGCCTGAAGATGGGTTCGGTAGGAGGTCAATGTCGGGGTAGTCACTCTTTCAGGAACGAACGCGAGGTCTTCTTCTCGTCCTTGTTTCCAAATGGATTCACACCAAAAGACAAAGTGACGAAGATCACTGAGATAATTGCGAACAGTGGCAGCCGCCAAATCTTCTTCAAGACAGAGTCGCTGTTCGTACTGCTTGAGTGCTTGTTCTCCAGTTACTGACAATGCAGGTCGCTTGACGCGTTTCGCAATCGTTTCCATACCCCAAAACCTTAGCAGATGAAAGGAACAGCGGTTTTTGACGACCTTAGCAGACATATCTCCTAGTTTCTTGCCCTGTTTAGTGCTACTAAGGTATCTTAGCAGCAGTATACCATAGATCGAGAGATAAAGACAATCCTATTTTGACCAGAAAGGAGCAGACCGCTATGACTTCTATGGATCGAACGATTTATCGGCATGTGAAGCGCAGTTATACGACCAAAGAGTTGATTGAGGCCTACACCCCGACGCAAGAGGAACGCCATTTTGTCGAGACCACGACTCGCTCTCCACAACATCGACTCAACCTTATGCTGTGGATCAAACTCTTTCCATGCTTGGGGTATTTTCCGGGGGTCGATGATATTCCCTCTGCTATCGTAGCTCATGTTCGCCAAGCCCTCTCTCTTCCAGAAGAGTTGGTTCCTGCCTATGACAACCTGCGTACACTCTATCGGCATCATCACATGGTACGAGAGTATTATCAGGTCCTGCCCTATGGCAAAGATGCTCGCCGGGTCGCCATCCGCACCATCTTGCGAGCCGTTCGGACAATGGGGAACCCAGCAGATAGTATTAATGCGGCCATTGACGAACTGGTGAAGCAACGCTATGAAATGCCTGCATTTAGCACATTGGACCGTCTGGTCAAGCGCATTCGTGCACTGGTCTATGGACGGATCTTTCGCACGGTTGCACCGCGAATAACGCAAGATCAGCAACAGATCTTTGAGATGCTTCTGGATGCCCAAACACCGCTGCACCACTCGTATTTCTCCTTGCTCAAGCTTACTCCATCAAGCCCAACGCTGTCTCATCTGAAAAAGTGGCAAGACCGCTTAACTTGGCTCTTGCAATTGGGTTCGATGGAGCAGCTTGTGCATGATATTCCTCCTGCTCTCATCAGGCACTTTGCTACCGAGGCGCGTGCCTTGGATGCCAGCGAATTAAACGATTACACCCCAGCGAAGCGTTTTACCCTCTTGGCCTGCCTTATCAAAGAAACGCAGATGAACACACGCGACGACCTCATTGAAATGTTCCTCAAACGAATGGTAAGTATCCAGGTGAAAGCAAAAGAAGAGTTACAACGAGTGCGCGAGGAACTGCAAGAAACGACAGAACAGTTACTCGCCGTGCTCACTGATCTGGTGGAAACAGCGAAGGAAGATTGCGACCAAGATGATGAAACCTTCGGCAAACATCTGCGCGAGGTCATCGTGAAGCGAGGCGGTCACGATGATCTCTTGCACAAGTGTCAAACCGTGACGGCGACGACCGGGGATCAGTATCAGCCCTTCATGTGGCAGTTCTATACCAACCACCGCAAAGCGCTTTTTCAACTGGTGCGTTCTCTTCCCATCCATGCCGCGACTCAAGATCGATCGTTGATGGATGCACTAGCATATGTCCTTGCTCATGAGAATCGTCGGAGCCACTCTCTCGATGACACCTTAGATCTCTCTTTTGCCTCTGAGGCATGGCAACGCTTGGTCATTATCAAGGGCGAAAAAGGAACGCAGCTTGCTCGTCGCCATCTGGAAGTGTGTGTGTTTTGGGCCGTGGCCGCTGAACTGAAAGCGGGTGATCTCTATGTCGATGGATCTGAACGCTTTGCCGATTATCGTGCTCAACTCCTGCCTTGGGAAACGTGTCAACCGATGGTGGCCGAGTATTGCCAGGAGGTCGGCATCCCTGCGTCAGCTTCTGCCTTTGTCACAGGCTTACGAGAGGAGTTGACAAAGGTCGCAGAACAAGTGGACGCAGCCTTTCCCGGCAATAAATCCGTTGAGATCACAGCCAAAGGCGAGCCAGTGCTCAAACGCATCAAGGCAAAAGCTGTTCCCGCGAGTCGAATTGCTCTGCAAGAGGCTGTACGCCAACTGATGCCAGATCGCTCCGTCCTCTCAGTCCTTTGGGATACGGACCAGGAGGTTCACTGGACACGGCATTTTGGACCCATTTCTGGCTCTGATCCGAAAATACCGAACCCAGCGGAACGCTACGTGACCACCTCTTTTGCCTATGGTACCAACATGGGAGCGGCCCAACTGGCCAAACATATGCGTGGAGTGATTAGCGCACATGAAATCACCTTTACGAACCGTCGTCATGTCACCCTTGAGAAACTCGAGGCAGCCAAGGCCGACCTGATTAATCGCTACCACCAGTATGATCTGCCCAAAAACTGGGGAGATGAAAACATTGCTGCAGCTGATGGGACCAAACTGGATCTGTATGAGAATAATCTGCTGTCTTCCTACCATATTCGTTACGGGTCCTATGGAGGGATTGCCTACCACGTCGTATCTTCCCTCTATATTGCTTTATACAGCCACTTCATCAACTGCGGGATGTGGGAGGGCAATTTTTTGATTGATGCCTTGCTGGGCAATACTTCTGATATCCACCCGAAGGTCATTCACTCCGACACCCAGGGACAATCAACAGCCATCTTTGCGCTCTCCTATCTGCTTGGGATCGAGTTGATGCCTCGTATCCGCCACTGGAAAGACCTGAACTTCTATCGCCCGAGGAAGCAGGCGGTCTATCAGCATATCGATTCTCTCTTCAAAGATACCATCGATTGGGATCTGCTGGAAAAACACTGGACCGACCTGATGCAGGTGGCACTCTCTATTCGTGCTGGAAAACTGCAACCATCCACGTTATTGCGAAAGCTTAGCCACGAGAGCCGGAAAAACCGACTTTATCAAGCATTTCGAGAATTAGGACGCGTGATCCGCACGATCTTTCTGCTCCGCTATATCTCTGATATCCCCATGCGTGAGCAGATCACGAAGACGACCAATATCGCAGAACGCTACAACCAGTTTTGTCAATGGATTCGCTTTGCGGCAGCTGGACTCATGGCCGAAAACGATCCTGAAGAGATGCAAAAGCTTGTTCGCTATACCGATATTGTAGCAAATGCACTCATGCTCAAAAATGTGGCCGATGTGACGGAAGCATTGGCGAAATTGAAGCAGCGGGGTTATCCTGTCAAGGCAGAAGATGTTGCACACCTGTCTGCATACATAACAGAGCACCTCCAACGATTCGGAGATTACACGCTCAAAGGGCGGCCTGTGGCTCCTCTCTCTCATGAGAAGGATGTATCACAGACGGCACTCTCGGAGAGTGACGGGACTTCGGCGGAAATGTCTGCGTAACAGAGAAAGAAAGGAGGAGATACTTTTACTTCTTCTACCCGTTTCCCCTATGTCCTAGTTTTGCACGTATCTCGGTCTTGGGTCGATTAAGAAGGATTCAACCGTGAAGACTCATACACTCCTAGCGTACCTGACGGCCAAATATACATCGCACTATCTAGACAGCACAACGCCCGGACTCACTGGCCCGGGCGTCTTGCACTTCAGCCTCACCCCTATTCGCCATTGTCCACTCGATCATTTAGAAAGGTCACCAGTAGTATAGCTGACAACTACCTTTTCGGCAACTCCTTTTGAGCTATACTTGTCTGAGCAAGCGTCAAAGCCCTATCCAAGTTGTGAAAGCGCCGGGTGTGTTGCTGCAGCCAGGCAATACGAACGATCCATCCCCCACTACCGTCTAGCGCAGTCTCTGAGTAGTAGGCATTATAATCCCGTTGCCTGCACAGTAGTTCAATCATCGATCTAAAGGCATCCCTGTCACCAGTGAAGCGGAGGGCTATCCAATGGAGATTGATCTGCGCTATCTGCTGAATGGTGAGCTTGTTCATGCCGTCCGTCCTTTCATTCTCTCAGCTTTCCTATGCGCTAGCCCTAGCTTCAGTTCAAGGTTATAGAACCGATCTGCATACCTATGGAGCGCAATTTCAGAGATATACCAGCCACCCCGGCCATTGAACGCGCCGGAGCACCAATAGGCGCTGTACTCGCGCTCAGCTCGCAATGCGGCCAGCAACCGGAGAAACGGCACGCGCTGGCCGACAAATCGGACTGCATACCAGCGAGGCCCGACAATCTCGAGGCGGTTAATCGTCAATTTATCCACTACTATCATCCTTCCTTGCTATGATCAGTTCCACATGTGTACGCACCGTCAGCACGCCGCACACTCTTAGGTATGCTACAAATAGGGCATATGGCATACACTTGCGCCGGGGGGTGTCTTCTGCTCAACTGAGAACAATTCGATAGGAGGCTCTACCGACACAGGAACTGCAGACTGCTCACGTCGCAACTCTGCACACCGCTCGGCCAAGTCTATCTTCTGATCTATGCCTTTGATGAGACAGTAGGCACCATACCTATCAAGCTTCTCAGGATAACTGCCATAGTTCCCCCAGTCCTTTACGTACCGGCCATCTTTGTCAGGCTTGACACTCGGCGTCCGTTCCCCGCGCCATACAGCACTAAAGTAACCCTTGTCACTCCATCCACCAGCCATAGCCGCTATATCATCCCATGAATAGCGAGCATTGAAGTCCGCTATGACCTGTGGGACGAGATCTTTACCCCCAACTTGGGTGATAGGCTTCGGTTTGATTCCAATATCCCCCCCCTGATCGTTCCCTCGTCCTTGCTCACGTTTCTGCTCAGCCAGGTCATCGGCCTGTTTCGCAAATTCCTCGACCAGTGCAGCTGGGGTAACAGCCAGACTGATCAGCTCGGCGAGTCGCTGGTGATCCGTTGGGTCGATCTCCTGCAGGCCTCCCTCGTATGGTGCTGGGAGCATCACATGGGCAGGCGTGGAATTGACTGTATAGCCTCTTCGTTGCCACATAGGCCAGGAGAGATATTTGTTGGCCACACTCTGACATGGGTAGCACTCGGGGATATCTTCCAGGTCAGGACAAATGGAGTAGGCCCAATATCTCGCTCGCTCAGGTCGTACTGGCTGGTCAAAGTAAATTTCAAAATGTCCGCCCTGGCCGCGTTGCCAGTAGACAGCAGTGACACCCGCTCGCCTGAAGTCTACCAGCCAATTTTGCGCTTGCTCTAACCACTGGGGGTCCGGTTGCTTAGGGTCGTGATAGTCCACATCAAAGCAGAGTACCCTAGTCAGGCTTGTTTCTGGGTCAAGCAGACGGGACCCATAGATGTGCTCTATCTCACCTCGTATGAAAGCTTGAATGTCTGGCGTATAGCTTTCTGGCATAGTAGCGTACTTCTCAGCCTGTGTACGCTTCTCAGTAGCTTTAATGACACGTGGGGTCCCGAAACGCATGTTTAGCCACTCTTCAATGATGTTGGCATGATCGAGAGGAGCAGACGAGGACATGGGGGGGATATTGGATTCATCCTTAGCCGTAGGGTCAAGTTGGTCTTGTGGGTAATTATTGGATAATGGGGTCAAGTTGGGTTTACGGCTTTCATTCTCCGTAGGGACAAATTGGTCTTGCGGGTCAACATCTTCTGACTCTTGAGCCGTAAACCCAAATTGGTCTTCCGGCTCTGAGTGGATATCATTATCGTCAGCAGACTCTTGCTCATGCTCACATTTATGCTCAGGGTCCGTAAACCCAAATTGGTCTTCCGGCTCATTCGGGTCAAAAGGTGGTTGAAATTCAGGCTTTTTGTCGTAACATTCGCCACAATCTGTACAGATGTAGGTAACTTTCTTCTCTATCCTTTCACTACCACATTTACACCTGAGACGGGTACCACCATGGTTTCTCTCTTCTTCTGCTTTGTACCTTCTTGGGTAGGGTGTAAGCTCTGTTTCTTTTACATAGGTATTTGTGGCTAATACTATGTTTGTGCCTTCTTCATAGACTCTCTCTATCTTCTTCTCAATTGTGCCTAACTTGTTATTATGAGTCAGACACTTCTGAAAAGTCTTTGTTGCCATACCTGAGTCTTCTGCAAGGCTGTCTGTATTTTCAAGCTGTATCCATCCATCGGGACTGGGCTCTTTTGACTGAAGCTCTTTCACTGCGACGTTTAGTGCGGCTTTGTGGTTCTGACTCATAACCTTAGCAGGTACCCGGTCTAAGTCATCTCTCCAATTGAGTCGGTTTCTCAGCTTGCGGTTTTCTTCGCTGAGCTTTGTGATAGCTTTGGCTTGCTGCTCTATTGTCTGGTGTGCACGCTCGAGTTCTATCTGAGGATTATTTGAGGAGATACGTTCTGCTACCACGATGCTACCTCCCTATGTGCTGTATTGTTGAGTGATATTGTCAAGAATAGTAACTTATGGTAAACTTTAAGCAGATATATAGGAACACTTAACAAGAGAATGATTGTTCGGAAAAATAAAGAGTAGTCAAAAAGTGGTAATCCAAGTAGGATAGTTTGACCATTGACAGAGCGGGATAGGATAGGTATCCTATAAACAGGTTGAAAATACCAAAAGGACAGAAAAGTCCTCATAAAACCACCTCCGGTTTTTAGCCTTGGCTATGCGTCAATTTTCTCGGGACTGAGCGCAAACGTCAGGGCTTTTTCGTGTTTATTTTTCTGAGTCCAGTATAGTTGAGAGTCTTGACTAACGTCAATAGGGTATCTTTTGTGTAGTATTGACTGTCATCTATGCCACTTCTTATAGTCACTTGCTCTAGATTACTCATCAGGTTTTGGGGGCAATCGCTTCAATAGTTCTCGTAGCATCTCGCCGTGCTCTTTGAGCGTGTCTCTAAAGTCGGCTTGCGACTCTCTGAGCTGAGCAATGTCAGCACGGTGCTCGTTGTAGTGTTCCTGCAATGTCTCCAGCCAGGTATCGGAGACGGTCTTAAGCTCTTGCCTGATAGTCTCGACATCGACATTATGGACATCGACTCTGACAGCTTTCATCTCCTCAGTACGTTGCTCTCGAAGCTGTCTTACCTCGTGCCGTATCTCTTGCTTAAATGCTTCGAACTCCTCACGTGTTGGCTGATTCATGCTGATAGTCCTTTCTTCTCTACTCAAAAGTGGACGATATGTACGCTTGGTCTAGTGTCGTTGCCTGCCTTTGTTTCGAGCTTCGTGTCTTATTGCTTGTGCTTGCTCGTAATCCTCTAGTAATAGGTCTGGTTCCTCTTCATCTTCCTTAGCTGGTGGTTCAGTACGCATATTAGTTGTATTAACTGCGAATAGCTGTATAGTGGCTTCAATTGCTGACAATCGTTTTTCAATGCCACTTTCAACTAATTCACCTATAAAATCAACTAATGCTATTTCGAGTGTAGGGCCGATAACTTGTATATTATTATACTTAAGTATGTACTCTATCGGATAGCTATTATCGCCTGTACTATGTGACTTCTTAAAGGTGACGTTCATTTCTGCTAGCTTCCTTTGAAGCAGCACTTCTAATGTGGATAGTTCTGTCATTGGTGTGTCCTTTCTAAATTGGTCAGTTTCAATTATGCCATAGGTGGCTAGCTGGCTATGGTGTCCACAGGGCGTCCGCGATTCCTCTTGCCCAGTAGCCTGGCCTTCTCAATATAACGCCGTCTCGACCTGGGCGGGAAGTCCTTGTGGTGAATGATGGCTTGTGCTTCCCGCATGCCACACAGGTACATGCCTAGCAGGACCTGAGAGCCAATCTTGCTCCGGTGCCGTTGCTTCTCCACATCTGTAATCCCGCCTGGCAAATCATAGGGCTCGGCTATACGTCCTGCTTTCATAGACAAGCAGCAGACGGGTAGCACGGTCGTGTGCTCAAAGCAGATTACCAAGTCAGGCACACGCTTTGCAAGATGGTATCTCATCTGGTAGAAGTCGAATGATGTGGGCACCACGACGGCATTGTAGCAGTGTCCATTCATAACCACAGAGTAGGCACGTCCTGAGATGTGGGCTATCTCGCTTATGCCGTAGTTTTCACGACGTGCAAGCAATAGCCTGGATACATCAAGTTCGTTCATACGTGCCTCTCTCTCTCTACAAATTACTGCGACCGTCGCAGTTACCGTCTCCCATAGTACCGATCGCTGTTGCGAGCATTGTAGATGTCGGCGTCAACTGTAGGAGGCAGTGTCTTACCAGAAAGCTCTGTCAGCAAGCCGTCGTGCATGGTGTTTGCATGTTGGGCAAGTCTCGCTTGACTCTCAGGTGATTTGATTGCCTCGTCAAGATTTTTGACGGTGTAATCCACGTGTTTGCGCTTGACGGTCAATCGTGCCTCTTGCAGCATTTCTTCGTATTCACGGTCGGCTTGCCTTTGTCTGCTTGCCATCTCCTTATCTTTATGTGCCTCTTTTAGTTCGGGGTCCATAAAGTAGACCAGTCCGATAAGCAGCATATGGACGACGGGAGTAGCTGGTGATATCAGTGCCCACATTCCCATAGGTCCCGTTTTATCATGGTTGAAGACGACCATAATATTGAGCGCGATAACGGCCATTTCGATGCTAAATGCTATCCAGCTCATAATCATTTGTCCGCCGGGCTCAAAGACTGCTGATTTCCCTAGGAGGAGATAGCCGACTGCCAGGACTGATGTGAACGCGCCGATGTAGCAAAACAATTGTAGTAGTCCATTGCCATTGAAGATTTTTTGCATCTGAATGGCATACATCGTATCGCCGAATATCGCAACACTCATAATGATGAAGACTGCTAAAAATTTAGCAAAGCCTCGGAGTGCTTTCTTATGTGCCGACTCTTTCATTTTGTGGCCTTTCAAAACCAATCTGTGACCGCGTAAAAGAATTAGGTTTAAATCACTTTTAACAGGCGATAAAGCCGCTAGACGGGCCGTAGAAATGGCATAGAAGTGGCACACATCTGTGGCCGCGCCGAGCGATTAAACCGCTTTCAAAAGTGAATTTACTCTCTTGTCAGATGTGGCAATTCGTCGCGGTTCCTTGCCCTTTGCGACTCACGTTCGGCACGCGATTGCTCACGTAGTTTCTTGTGGTCAGCATTGATCTGGGCAAGGTCTTCACGATTGGCTCTCGCAATTGCCTTATTCACAACCGGTGAAACCAGCTTCAATATCTGGGTCATAACTCCCATCATAAAGGCATCATTGCTACGGTGTGCGTCGGCTGCTCTCTGCTTCATCTCTTGCAGAAGGTCTTCTGCTGCCTTGACTGAATTGTTGTTGGGATGGGGATTGTTCATTGCCATGGTTTAGAACTCACTTTCCTTTACTCGGTTACCACCATGGCCTATAATTGGAGTAGGCCAGATGGTAACATCTGATCGACAATGCCGGGTATGTTCTTCGCGGGACGCCCGGCGTTACACATTACAGGGACTATGCTTTTACATTCAGGCCTTCAATTTGTTGCCAGTGTATGGAGCGGCCTAATTTCTTTGAAATAGCTCGTGCCAGCTTCTCTGCTGATCTAGTGGCTATAGTCTCTCCAGTTATTGCTCGTTGCAGTGTAGTAAAGTCTATGCCTGCTTGTCTTGCCATCTCATTCTTACTCCAATCACACTCTTGTCGATATTCATCTAGAGTCATGAAACACCTCAGTGCTTTAAGTTAACAATACCACTAGGTACCTAGTGGTGTCAAGTAAGCAAGCCATGAATATCCTCACACTGGCGCAAACAGTCCTACTTGTCCGTCGTCCGTATCATGCTATACCGTCATCCTGTCAAGCACGTTAGTTCTAATTCGCGAATTTAGAGACTGCTCGTTATGCTGTATGTGCATACTTATGCATTTGTATCTTGTATCGCAGAAAGGCCTTTTATGAACAACTATCCTAATCTGAATGGGCAGCAACGGCTGGCACATATAAAGCAGAGATTACTGCTATGCAAGGAACAGTAACAAACAATGAAAAAAAGGCGTGTTGGCTTTGGGGATAGCAGAAATTGCAGAGAAAGATGCGAAAATAGAATACTGCTGTGCTTTATATGGCAGATATATGTAGGTTACTCAGGAGTATTTGCAAGAACTTCAAACTTTCGTAATGTGCTACAAGAATGAGCAACGGAAATATGAGAGAAGACATAAGGAAAGAGCCTCCTAAGTGGACAGGGTTCGCTCACAAGACTCTTTGGAATTGGCTACAACTGCTCATTATTCCAATCTTACTTGCTGTTGGAGCTGCTTGGTTCAATTTCACACAGGAACAGACTAGCCGCCTAAGTGCCCAAAGACAACATGATACAGACACACAGATTGCACTAGATCGCCAACGCCAAGAGGCACTTATCACCTATCAAAGAGATATCTCAGATCTTCTCTTGACGCATCACCTCCTTTCCTCTGAAGAGGGCAATAATGCCAGGTCAGTGGCACGTGCACGAACATTAAGCACCTTACGGACATTGGACTCAGATCGAAAGGGGCTCTTGATTCAATTTCTCTGTGAGGCAAATCTGATTACTACTAAAAATCCGGTTATTTCTTTGAAAGAGGCCGATCTCAGCAGGGCTAACTTTAGCGAGATTGACCTCAGTGGAGCTAACTTTAGTGGAGCTCACCTTGATGAAGCTAACTTCAATGACACCGCTGGCACCACAACTGCGCAGCTGGAGCAAGCTGAATCACTCAAAGGCGCAACCATGCCCAATGGGTCAAAGCATCCATAGCGGTAGGTGAGGTTATTTCTTGCACGCCAGCACGCCTATCGTTGCACGCCTGACACGTGTGAGCTATAGTAGAGATGTGGGAGAGCAGACACAACATATCCTTCAAAAACGCTTTCCCGAAACGGTGGAGCAAGTAAACCCCACCGTTCAAAATACTGGTGAGATAACGTCTCATTTGTGCATGGGTAGTGTGAGAGTGGGTGAGAGTGAAGAGTGAGTGAGGTTAGCCCAGGACGTTACGAGTGGAGCGCCTGGGCTTTGTGTTGCTATTGAGTTACATATGGTTAGTTCTGACCCCACCAACGTGCTTTACTTGTCTGATTTTATGAATAGTAGATCCCTCCTATTTCCTTTTGTACATCTTTCGTGTGGTCAGCGCGAGGTTGATTACCATCCAAAAAAGTTCTTTTTAACTGAATACCTGCATTGGATATATTTTCCGCTGATATATTACCATATTCATCTATTATATGCTTTTCAATTAATGTATTCATTATACGGCTTTTTACTTTAGCATCATCTATCATATTGCGTTGTATTCTTATTATATTTGCTGCATCTCTTGCTGCAGTATCGTGAGTCGTCGCTACAATTTTATCTAAACTTTGTTTCGATATAGATTGTGCAATTTCAGGTCCTTTTGCCGAAACTTCCTGTGGTTTTAAAGGGGCTCTCTCTGGTTCTCGGACCACTGGTTCTCGGACCACTGGTTCTCGGACCACTGGTTCTCGGACCACTGGTTCTCGGACCACTGGTTCTCCCGAATGTTCTTCCTGCACAAAGGTGAAACCTGATGGTCCTTGCTTGCCAAGATCTTGTGAGACTGGATAGCCTGTATTCTCTGGCATTGTTCTATATGCCCTAGGAGCCTCGTCTGGTGGTCTAAGCATTTGTTCTATAGTAGGTCTTGATGGAGCAGTTAGGGATGGAGCCTGTTTATCAAGCATAAGTTGGTATGCTGTCGCGTGCCACATTGAAGGATTGGGAGTTGTATCCACACCATACTCAGGACGGCCAGGATAAATGAATCCCCCATCTTCGTGACTATACACACGCCCGGTCTTAGGATCAGTAATTGTCTGACGTTCTGCATTCAACGAATATCCAAGTCTCGTTGGCGGCTGTTGCGGTTGCTGATAAGACTCATAGGGTAGGTGCGTATGTTGCTGTTGCTGCTCATAGGGTGGCAGTGGCTGATTAGATGAAGTATCTCGCCGTGTGGCTACTTGATAGGGATTAAAGGTACGGTGATCGCCTCTGTTTGGTGATACATCTCTTTGTGCCTCTTTCCCTTTCCCTGTGTCAGACCTAGGCACCGAGGGCCGCAAGGGTCGTCGATCAGCCATAGTATTTCTCCTTTTTATAGAATATCTAGAACATTTATCTCATAAATCAAACAAAATGAGTCATCACTCCAAGTATACCCAACGTCGTCGGTCATGTCCACGACATCTGCTAGACAACTTGGCTCAATGCGAACAGTGCTGACATCACGGTGCTATTCCCACTTTCTGTTCCAATCGTGGGTATCCTGCTCAACACCTGCGGGGTTGCAATGGCCTCCAGTGGATGGATACCGTTGCAAGAGAATGAGAACAGAGGCAGGACACCAGAACAGCAGATACGTGAGGGAATGACGTGGGAACCACTAGAAAGGGAAAAAGCAGAAAAACGTGAGAAATTGGGGAATACAAGAAACCCTAGTAAGAAATCTTCTCAGGGTTATAGCGAAGGGCGTGTTATAGATATTATTGCCCGTCGTGTTGGTCTCGGTTCTAGTGACACTTACGAAAAAGGTAGGGATGGTTGAGGCTGATGGATGGTTGGGCCAACTTCATTTGTGGGTGCCTGATATATCCATAACCGTCAATTAGCATTAGATAGAGACTATATGATATACTGCTCTTAGAGATGCTTGATTGCTATAACAAGTAAAATATATGCAATTAAAGCAATTGTCCATACAGCGAGGATAAGCATAGGGGTGACTCCAATGCTATCCTCTGCACTTAGGAGTAACATCTAACTATGAATCGCAACACATTCATCCCTAATGGCAATGATGACTTTCAGCAACGTTTACAGCAGAAGGACACTGTACATCAATATCAAGTATCACAAGACTCTGCAGTGCAAGATGCTCAAGGCAAGCTAGAGACAGCACGCACTAACCTGGCACGAGAGCAAGAGAAGCTGGATATGACTCCGCGTCTCTTCAATAACCGACATAATCAAGCCTATGGCGCTCAGATCAACGTCAGAGACGCGGCCCGTCAAACAGTCGAGAATGTCGAGCAGGAATTGACCAAAGCTCAGAATGACTTTGCTCGTAAACGCTACTTAGCCAGACTCGACGCTGAAAGGCAAGCGGCTAAAGAGGCAAGGGAAGCACCGCAAAGGGAGCGGGCTGCCAAGGAGAAAGCCGCATTCAGAGCTTCAGCTAAGACACGCTGGCTAGAATCCGGTGGCAGTGAGCACGCCTTTAATGAAAGATTTGAGCAGATGTGGACTGACAAGGTGATGGAAAGGATGCAAGGGCCGGATCTGGTGGAGCAGACACGCCAGAAGCTTGTGCGGAGTGGACGGTACGACATCTAGGGAGGTTTACCATGGCGAAACAGCAGAAACCAGCATATGTACAGGCACAAGAGCAGAAAAAGGCGCAAGCACGTAAGGATGTGCGATACGGCAAGATACCGGGTGGCAACACTCCGAATCCTACACGCGGCACGCCTATCAAGAAGAAATAATTGCAGGATTGTGCAGGAAAATGCAGTCTACAGAAGAATCTGAGCTTTCACCAAAGCAAGAGCAGTTCATAGCAGCGCTCGTAGCTGGTAACTCTATCGTGGTCGCTGCTAAGGCTGTAGGGATTGCTGAGCGGACGGCCTACAACTGGTTAAAGCTTCCTCACTTTCAGTCTGCATATCAAGCCGCAAAACAATGGGCATTTGATGAGTCGCTAGGTGAGCTAAGAGACAATGTGAACCTCGCTATAGCGACACTTAAACGCGCTATGACCAACGATACCATTGACCCAGCAGTACAGGTGCGAGCGGCCAATATCTGGCTACAGAATGCTATCCAAATCCATAGCATGCAACAACTTGAAGAACGTTTGCAAGAGCTTGAAGCAGCATTGAAAGCGAAAATGGTATGAGTCTGCTTAGTCACCTCAAACGTGTGAAAGCACTTCATAGAAAGCTGTATCCACCTCCTAAACCTGAGGTGTGGATGCCCGTCGGCGTGCATCTCTATCAGGACGACAATGGTGAGTACTATTTCCTGCCAGGGCAAAAAGAGATATGGGAGCGCTCCATACGAGCAGGTATCAATCCTGATGTGTATGTAAATATATTGCCTGATGAGGTAGGGTGCTGTAATTGCGAGAACCCTAGTCGTGATAGTCGCTGTCCGTGCTCACAGAAGCTGTGGGACGCCATAGACCTCACATCACTTGAGAAGGGACCGGAGATGGCCGTATGAGGATTGAGCATGGACGTGCAAGAACCTACAGAGACGATATGTGGCGATGGGTAGAGTACTTCGAGCACGTCTAGACACACTGTCCATACGATTCCGCACCGAGCGTACATCGACAACCCCCAAATTGTCCCTCCGTCCGACTCGACATCGTGACATATGTTGGGTAGTATTGAGAGTGGTTACTCGTTATATCTAATTTGAGATATATGTTCTATAAACTTTATGAAAAAGGAGAAATACTATGCTACGTCAAGGTGATAGTTCAATTGGACGAACAGATACTCGCTTAAAAGGCGGAGAATCCTCGAAACCCCTTAATCTTCTAGATAAGAATAAGAATGAAGAGAGGTCCCCCACCGATTATGAACTCCCGCAAGGAGCGACAGAAAGAAAATACCCATCAGGAATTAGGGCAAGCATTCAAGAGACATATAATGCAATGGCAGCAGATACAGAACACCAAAAGGAAGTACTTCGTAGGCGTCGCGACGGCTATCAACCTAAAGGAACGATTAAAGCAGAGGAAGGTGAGTTTAAGAATGCAAGTGATAAAGATGGCTCAAAGGCATCAGCATCCGAATCTCTCGAAACATCTAGACAACTTATGACATTCGAAGCTAAGATGAGGTTCTACGGACCACCCGAATGATATGCAGTAAAATCAAAACAGAGAAGCATTAGAGGAAGAGCAATGAAAAGTGGATAAAGAAACTTTTCATTTATGTATGTCTATAGAGACGCAAATTGAAGCACACAACTCTTTGAATAGTTCAAACATTAGTGAGCTTGCGAATGCTTTTCTAAACAAAAAATACCCCGGTCTGCTACTGGTGAGTAACAGCCGGGGTGTAGATTACAGGATGCCTAGCAATTGCTGATGTTTCAGCTTCTCAAGTTTGATGCGTGCCTCCGCATTCTTACATTGCCAGTGACACGACGGACACAAGGCCTCTAATTCCGGTACAGGGTTTGCCGGATCTGCATTGACATGGTGTGCATGCAACCATACAGGCCGACATTTCCCGCTCCACATCGAATAGCGTCTTTCCCCATGCTGGTAAATAAGGTGACAAGTGAGCAGGTTTTGAGGTGACAAGTGAGCAATCAGCGCCAAGAGTGAGCACTGGTACAAAATTTCCTGGAAAAACAGCTCCCTATCAGGTATACTTTCTCTCAAACATGTAAATTGCGTTCCTCATCGAGAGATTGACGAATCATTGGAATGCGGAAGACGGACGCACCTATCAGGCGAGGATGCTCATGGTCGCACCGGAAGTACAAGGCATTGATCTGTTCAAAATAGCGAACCGCTCCATTTCAGGATGGATTCCGAGCCTCAAAACGGGCACCACTCTCAGACAGCCGTTCTGTAGCCAGCTCGAAGAACGCCTTTTGATGTGGCTTGAATATTATCCGCTGGTTGTGAACTACGCGCGTGGTGACATTGACCCGCAGTTTGCCACGAAGTATCGACTGCCGATTCCGCAACACGCCCCGTTCGCGATTGGCTACACGTTTGAGAGCAAAGCTCATCATTACCTGCCTGATGTCGTGGGCACTTTGGCTGACGGAAAACCGTTCATCGCCGAGGCGGGCATGGAGGATGACAAACGAGGAGATCGCAACCTCGCCAAAGCCGAGGCGGCACGACGGCTTGCCTACTTGCAACAAGGCACCTTCTGGATTGGCACCGAGCGTACTCTGACCAAACGTCGCTCCTACAACCTGGTCTTTTTGCATGCCAGGCGCAAGACGTTTCCCGCCTTCGTTGACATTGCCGTCGCCCTGCAAGAGGTCTGGCCTTGGGGAGAAGTCGCCAGCGTCGAAGAGGTGGCAAGCAGACTTTCCCACCAGTTTCCTGTTGATCTGGTGGAAGCGGCGATCTGGAAGGTGGTGGGAGATAGCGCAGCACAAGGGCATTTACTGCTTGATCTGGAGCAGTTCACGCTTTCTCGCATCCTTCCCCTGGCCTTGCTCCATCCTTCCGCGCCGGTGCTTGTGCCCTCACCACTCCCTGACACGCTCCTGCCAGAACGAGACACGCAGCCAAAGATTTCCATCTCACGCAAGGTGACGGCCCTCGTTCCAGGTCCAACGTTTGATGCCTCCACGCTTCCAGAGCCACAACGAGAGCAATTTCACCGCAATCTGCGGGCCGTGGAACTTGTGTTGGCCGGGGCCACCCAAAGCAGTGTTGCAGAAAAGGAGAGCATCCCACGTTCTACGCTGGGGAGACTGGTGAGACGAACCCGGCAACTCGGTCAGATCGCCTGTGTACCCCGTGGGAGCTATCAAAGGACCTCGACTCTGCATCCAGCCTTCGCTGAGTGTATCCGCTGGCTGTTTTTGCTCCCCACACGGCTATCCATGACCGCGATCCGAGAGCACACCGAAATGCAACAAGTGGCGGCTCGCTTATCGAAGAGTGAAGGCTCGCTAGTCAAACTTCCCTCCTACGACCAAGTGCGCAGGGAGATCCATCGGCTCAAAAACGAGCCCGAGCTGGTGGCCATGCGCGAAGGGGACAAATCGGTTGCACGTCCCCGCGAGTCTGCGGAGTCCTTTGTGCTCTCCATTCCAGCCCCGGCCCTACTTACCCAGGTCGATGAGCATACGATGGATCTGTACGTCGTTACTCCCGATGGGACGACGGTAGCCAACCGTGTGCATGCAGCAGTCCTCATTTGTGTCAAAACGGCTGCCATCCTCGGCGCGATCCTGGCGTTGGGGTCACTCAAGGAGGAGGATTATATGCGCCTGGCCAAGGTCAGCATGGAGAGGAAAGATCATCTAGTCGGCATCAATGGATGTGAGCATTCCTGGCCCTGTTTTGGCAAGCCTGCCATTATCTTCCATGACCGGGGCAAAATCTTCACCTCCGAACGAGCGCGGCAAGTCCTCGTAGATCGCTTGGGGATAATCACAGAGCAAGCCCCGCCGTACGCGCCATCCGCAAAAGGAACGGTCGAGTCGCTCTTCAGATGGATGACGGAACGTTTTGAAAAGAGACTTCCCAACACGTCGTACGGCGTCCACGATGCCGAAACAGCAGCGCAAGCAGGAGGCATGACCCTGGAAGAACTGGAGCGCTGTTTCTATCAGGCCATCGTGGATGATTACCAACGAGACTTCGATACCCTGCGACAACAGCGCCGCTATGTGCTGTGGGAACAGGCGGTGGTGGCATCTGGGGTCCCACAGTATCTCGGTTCGCCTGATGATTTGAAGCTGTTACTTATGAAGGCCGTCAATCGCAAGACGTCCCATCATGGATATCGCGTGCAAAACAGCAATAGACTCTCGTTTCAGGGTCGCTGGTATGTCTGCCCAGGACTCCTCTCACGACTCCAGGGCCGTGAGTTTGACCTGTATTACGACCGCCGCGATATCGGCGTCCTGTATATTTTTGTCGAGGGGGAATATGTTGGGGAAGCGTATTGCCCCCAACTGATGGGGGGCCGCGTCAGCGAGTGGGAAGCCAGAGCCATGCGCAAACACGACGAGGAACAGGCCAGAATCGCCCGTGAACAAGGGTTGCCCGTTCGGGCTCGTATTCAGGATGAAGCACGGGCGGCACGCCGTCGCCGAAGCACAGAAATTCGAGCAAGTGAGCAAGCACGTCAATGGGATCGCCAACGCCAGGACATTCATCCGGCCATCGTTTCTGAGCACTTAGCGAGTATCGAGGCCAAGACACTTGCTCCACCAAAGCTACCGTCGGCACGCCCGGATGCCGAACCTGATCGTCCTGTCCATGTCTTACCTGTTCGCTACGTAAAGCCTGAGGAGCCAGAACGATGACATCTTCTCCCTTCAGAAAGGACATTTTCATCGAGACCGCCTTCGCTCGAAGGTTCCAGGCGATGCTGTATGACGCCTGGGACAATCGTTCCTGGCATCTCATCGTGGCTGATCCGGGCGCTGGCAAAACCATGAGTATCCGCGACTTGCAAAAAAGAGCTGGCGGACGATCCGTTCTCGCTGTGGTGGCTCCAAAAAACATTGAAGATGAGCAGGCGCTGGGTGACCAATTCTTCGGCGCTTTAGGACTTCCGCTGCGAGGGCATTGGCGCACCCGCAAGCCAAAACTCATGGGTCACTTGCATCAATATGGAACCGAGTTTCTCATTGTGGATGATGCCCATGATCTCTCCATGCCTCATCTGATGCTCCTGAAGGAAGTGACGGACCAGGGGAAGTTGCAGTATGATCATCTGCTTGGGGTGTGCCTGGTTGCTGCTGGACGTGGGAACACGATCCCGCTCAAAGAAATCTTAGACCAGCCTGAGCCGACCTGGCTGCAATGGCGACGCCGACTCGATTCACTGCAACCGTTCTGCCGCATTGTCAGCCACACCTCCGAAGAAGTCCGCGACATCCTGGCTACCCTGGAGCAGGTCTACCAGCCACTCTTATCGCAACTCAACTTACGCCAATGGACAAGTTCGATCTATGCCTGGCTAACGCAACCAGCCCTCGACCCAACCCGCTCAGGCCGCGTGACCATGGACAACCTGATGAAGCTCGTGGTCGCCGCTCTGGAATGGTCGTATGAGGCAAAGGCTACCGATGTGCGGGCCGAATGGTTGGAGCGTGCTGCAGAGCTGCTCGTGCTGCGCCATGATACGCTACGGATTATTGATGGAGCCTTCCCTCGCATCGAAGCAGATCAGGCGAGGGTAGCTGAGCCCGTGCAGACTCCTGAGACACAAACAGAACAGGTGTCTTCCTCAAACGAAGAGCAAAAGCTTTCATCTTCGGTTCCCACAGAACAGGCAACTGGAGCACGATCTCGGAAGAAGGCTGGGGCGCAACCTGTCACATCGGACAAATGCACGTTTTCTGGGGACGTACAAATTTCTCTCAAGCGTTTTGAGGAGAGCGGTGTTGCGCGTGTAGAATGTCCTGGCTGTGGGAGAACATGGACTCTTTCTCCGAGCGGTGGAGTTCTCCATTTCAAGTCTCACGACAAACGCAAAATGAACACGCCCAACACCGGACGGCGGTGGGCCAGGGGGGAAGGGAAAACTGACTGGAATATGGTCGGAGAGTAAGGGGAGTGGCTTGTTGCTTGACAGGGAGATGAGGTGTTGTTATGAAGCAGGTAATGCGTGATCACCTGCACGCCTATGGGCGCGTCCTGGGCTTCTTGAAACGATACAGGCAACTTTCTGATGGAATGGGGGAGCAGGAACCCTCCATTGATACTTTCCTGGCTTTTGATCTTCCCTGTTCCTCGTGTTCCTATTTCTGTACCCGTAATTGTCAAAGGTATCACCTGTTTCATGCTGGCTGGCAAGAGGGCGTCGCGCAAGCGCAACAACTTTACGCCCAGATGGATCTCGAACGTATTGAGGAGATTGGTCGTACCGCTGGTTTCACGTCCAAACGTCCCCCTCGTAATTCTCGTGGGATCTACGCCGAGAGTGATGGAGTTGATGCCGGGCTTCATGGCGAGGCTCTCAGACGGTTTATCAGAGGCTGGCGAGAGATCGGAGGGGACCGGCGACGCATCAAAGGCGTGTAGTTCTCGCCTGTTCTCGTGTATCAGAAAGTGGTAGTGGGTTATACCGGGAGGATAATCCTGACTCGTGTGAGTAGATAAACCCTGATCAAAACAGGAACTCTGTGAAGCCTTCTGATTTGTCAGATCATCCTCAAGAGACCCACTACCCAGAAAGTATCGTCTGGCAGCGAGCGACTTATCAGACCAGTTCAACTACATAGGTAGCGCGCATTGGGTAGTTACCTATGGCCGAGAAAAAGCGGAGACTGGGGAGGAAATCTCTTCCCAACTCTGAGATTTCCACAATCTGTTTCAAAACGCCCTGTTTTTCTTCTGTTTTCTGATGTATGCTTTTCGCGAGAACCGTACGTTACTTAAGAAAAGAGGAGGTACCCACGTTCATGCGACATTTCACGACGTATCTGGTTCAGCAGGTAAGTATGATGGGTGCATTACTGCTTACCTTTTTGTTTTACATTTGGCAGGAGTTGCGGGACAAGCGTCAACGAGAAGGGTTGAGTATCGAGAGCGCGGCAGAGATTTGTGGTGTTGACTCTTCTACCTATGCACGCTGGGAAAGGGGAAAGCAGTATCCACATTCTAGAAATCTCAACGTGCTGATGGAAAAAATCGATCCCTATG